>Ga0209024_1000590_pt1 | contig 54697 bp, 45 predicted proteins | sample AutmiccommunBRH5_FD_187380 | JGI IMG/M metagenome (GOLD analysis project Ga0209024, IMG submission 187380) | Deep subsurface microbial communities from Mt. Terri, Switzerland - Autotrophic microbial communities BRH/5 (SPAdes) (version 2) | ecosystem: Environmental > Aquatic > Deep subsurface >... | reverse complement strand
GAGCGGGAGGGGATGCGATGCGAGCGGGACCACGGAACCTGATTACCGATGTGGCGGGGCTGCGGGTCGGCAATGCCAGCGACGCCGGCCTGCGCAGTGGCGCGACGGTGCTGGTGGGCGACCTGCCCTTCACCGCCGCCGTGCATGTGATGGGCGGCGCGCCGGGCACGCGCGAGACGGATCTGCTGGCGCCCGACAAGTTGGTGCAGCAGGTGGATGCGCTGGTGCTGTCGGGCGGGTCGGCCTTCGGCCTCGATGCCGCCTCGGGCGTGGCCGACGGGCTGCGGGCGATGGGGCGCGGCTTCGTGGTGGGCAACCAGCGGGTGCCGATCGTGCCGGGCGCGATCCTGTTCGACCTGCTGAATGGCGGCGACAAGGGTTGGGCCGAGAACCCCTACAAGCCGCTGGGGCGCGCCGCGCTGGCGGCGGCGGCGGAGGAGTTCACGCTTGGCACGGCGGGGGCGGGCACGGGCGCGACCTGCCACGGGCTGAAGGGGGGGCTTGGGTCCGCCTCGGTGGTGCTGGAGAGCGGGCTGACCGTGGGCGCGCTTGTGGCGGTGAATGCGCTCGGCTCGGTCACGGTCGACGAGGGACCGCAATTCTGGGCGGCGCCGTGGGAGCTGGACGGCGAGTTCGGCGGGCTTGGCCTGCCGCCCCGCTTCCCGGCGCTGGAGGAGCCTCGGCTGGAAAAGCGGCCCGGCGCGGCGACGACCATTGCCATCATCGCCACCGATGCGGCGCTGACCCAGGCGCAGGCGCAGCGGCTGGCGGTGGCGGCGCATGACGGGATGGCGCGGGCCATCGTGCCCAGCCACACGCCCTTCGATGGCGATCTGGTGTTCGCCGCAGCGACAGGGGCGCGGGAGCTGACGGACCCGATTGCCGACCCTTTCCAGCTGGGGCACGCGGCGGCCTGCTGCCTGGCGCGGGCGATTGCGCGGGCGGTGTATCTGGCGGCGCCGGAGGCGGGGGATACGCTGCCGGCCTGGGCGGCGCGGCACGGGCGGTAGGGCGGTTCGCACCGCCCGCTTTGGCGAAGGCCATCGCCTTCGCCACTCACCGCCCTCTCATCCCATCCGGACGGGCCCCCAAAGGGCCCGGCCAGCGCCCGCCCCGCCCTCGGCGGGCGCTTCTCGCCCGCCAGGTCGGGCGCTGTCCTCATTCGGTTTCGCGTTGCCGATGGCGCCGGGGGAACGGTCCCGCTGCGGGCGGGGCGAGGCAGTGCCTCGCCTTTTTCCGCCCGAATTGAGCGGTGCGAAGTCTGCGAGGGGCTCGACCTCCGCCCCCGGCCCCCGCTGGACAGTCGCACACCGAAGTGCTCTTGATCGGCGCAGCCCGAGACCTCTGGAGGACCCCATGCTCGATTCCGTCACCGACCTACGCTCCCTGCTGAAAGATCCCTCGCTGCTGGCCACCAAGGCCTATGTCGCCGGTGCCTGGATCGACGCCGATGATGGCTCCACCTTCGACGTGACCAACCCGGCCCGCGGCGACGTCATCTGCTCCGTCCCCGATCTGGGCCGCGCCGAGACCGCCCGCGCCATTGCCGCCGCCGAGGCCGCGCAGAAGGAGTGGGCCGCGCGCACCGGCAAGGAGCGCGCGCAGGTGATGCGCAAGTGGTTCGACCTGATGATGGCGAACCAGGAGGACCTCGGCCGCATCCTGACCGCCGAGATGGGCAAGCCGCTGGCCGAGGCCAAGGGCGAGATCGCCTATGGCGCATCCTTCATCGAATGGTTCGGCGAAGAGGCCAAGCGTATCTATGGCGAGACGATTCCCGGCCATATGCGCGACAAGCGGATCACGGTGATCAAGCAGCCGATCGGCGTTGTCGGCTCGATCACGCCCTGGAACTTCCCCAATGCGATGATCACCCGCAAATGCGGTCCGGCGATTGCAGCGGGTTGCGGCTTTGTGGCGCGGCCCGCGGCGGAAACTCCGCTGTCGGCGCTGGCGCTGGCGGTGCTGGGGGAGCGGGCGGGGCTGCCGGGGGGGATCTTCTCGGTCATCACCTCGAAGAAATCCTCCGATATCGGCAAGGAGTTCTGCGAGAACCACGCCGTGCGCAAGCTGACCTTCACCGGCAGCACCGAGGTCGGGCGCATCTTGCTGCGGCAGGCGGCCGATCAGGTGATGAAATGCTCGATGGAGCTGGGGGGCAACGCGCCGTTCATCGTGTTCGACGATGCCGATCTCGATGCCGCCGTGCAGGGCGCGATGGCCTCCAAGTTCCGCAACAACGGCCAGACCTGCGTCTGCGCCAACCGCATCTATGTGCAGGCCGGGGTCTATGACGCCTTTGCCGCCAAGCTGAAGGAGGCGGTTGCCGGCACCCGCGTCGGCGACGGCCTGTCCGAGGACGTGCAGTTCGGCCCGTTGGTCAACCATGCCGCCGTCGAGAAGGTGGAGGAGCATATCGCCGACGCCACCGCCAAGGGCGCGCAGGTGATCCTGGGCGGCATGGCGCATGAGCTGGGGGGCAACTTCTTCCAGCCGACCATCCTGACGGGCGTGACCGACGAGATGGTGGTGACGACCGAAGAGACGTTCGGCCCGGTCGCCCCGCTGTTCCGCTTCGAGACCGAGGAAGAGGTGATCGCCAAGGCCAATGCCACGATCTTCGGGCTCGCCAGCTATTTCTACGCCCGCGACATCGGCCGTATCACCCGGGTGCAGGAGGCGCTGGAATACGGGATCGTCGGGGTCAACACCGGCATCATCTCGACCGAAGTGGCGCCCTTCGGCGGGGTCAAGCAATCGGGCCTCGGCCGCGAGGGCAGCCGCCACGGGATCGAGGATTACCTCGAGATGAAATACATCTGCCTGTCGGTCTGACCGGGCGGCACAGCAAAAAGGGGCGCGCTTTGTGGCGCGCCCCTTGTCGTTTCTGCGGGATCAGGCTTGGGCGGCTTCCAGTGCCTTCGGCTCGACCGTGGTATCTACCGTGGTTTCGGCCGGGCCGCTGCGCGAAATCTCGATCCGGCGCGGTTTCAGCGCCTCGGGGATCTCGCGCACCAGGTCGATGTGCAGCATCCCGTCGCCATGCGCGGCGCCGGTGACGCGGACATGATCGGCCAGCGCGAAGCGGCGTTCGAAGGCGCGGGTGGCGATGCCCCGGTGCAGGTAGGTGCGCCCGGTCTCCTCGGCGGCCTTCTTCGCGGCGACGATCAGCGCGCCGTCCTTGACCTCGACGGCCAGTTCATCGGCGGCAAAGCCGGCCACGGCGATCGAGATACGATAGGCATTCTCGGCGGTCTTCTCGATATTGTAGGGGGGGTAGGTCGGCTGGGCGACATCGGCGGCCAGAACCCGGTCCATCAGGTCGGCGATCCGGTCGAAACCGACGGTTGCGCGGTACAGCGGCGCCATATCAACGTTACGCATAGTCATCCTCCATTGAGCGATGCTGGGCCCCACCACCCTTGGCGGCAGGGACGGTTGCAATGCCGGAACCCGATTGCGGCATCCCGACACAGCAAAAATGGGATCGTGGGCTGGCGCGTTCAAGAGGCTCAGGGCCGCACGAATTTCGCCCCGCCCGAGACGGCGCCCTCACCGGCCCCGCGCCGGAAGACCTGGCCCGAGACCGGCAGCACCGCCCCCGCCATCACTGCGCGCAACTGGGTCAGCGGGCCGGCCAATGCGGTGCCAAGCGCGACGGGGCGGCCCTCGACCTCGGCCTTGGCCGAGACGACCGAGACGATGCGGGCGACGCCATCCTTGATGCTGAAGATCGGCGCGCCCGAGGCGCCGAAATCGACCTCGCATCCCAGCACCAGCACCTCGCCCTGCCGGTCCAGCACCTCGCAATATTCCTGCAAGGAGGGCGCCTCGGCCCGGTCCATCGCGTAGGAGACGACGCCCACCTCATCCCCGCGGCGGGGTTGCAGGTCGGTGGCGAAGGGCTGGATCGAGGGCAGGCGGATCGGCTGTTCCAGCTCCAGCAGGGCAAGGTCACGGCCGACACGGTCAAGATCGGCGCTGGTCTGGTAGATGTAATCGGGATGGGCAACGGCGCGGCGCACCTTGCGATAGGCGGCGGCGCGGCCCTGGCGCCAACCCGCAAGAAACTCCATATCCGCCGCCTCGAACCGCTGGCCGTTGGTCTTGTCATAGAGGCAATGCGCCGCGGTCAGCACCAGATCGGGCGCGATCAGCGCGCCGGTGCAAAAGCCGCGCCCGCCAAGGTCGATGCGCCCCACCGCCTCCCAGCCGCGGGTGTCGTCGCCGGTGGTCAGCGCGCGCAGGGCGGTGTCCTTGGCGGCAGCCGGACCAAGCAGAGCCAAGGCCAGCAGAACGGCGCAGGCGGAGAGGGACAAGCGGGCGAACAAGGGCATGTGCAGGGAATCCGGGCTGGCTTTCCCCCGGGGTTACCGGCGGCGTGAGGCGACATTATGGCCAAGCGGTGCGCTGATGGCGAGGCGTGGCTTCTTCGCCCGGCGTTGCCTTAGTGTTTCAGTCGGGCGCGGGTGTCGCATGTGCGCGGCGGGGCGCGCGGGGTATCAGGAGGTCAAGCACAGCAAGCCAGCCTTCGCCAGCCAGCCAGTGCACTTTCCCCGGAAATCCTGCGATCCAGCCCGTCACCGGCCGCTTGGCCCGGCAGCCAGCAAGACCGCCGGGAAGGTCACCGCCGCCGCCAGCCCATCGCCAGCCGCCAGCCCGCAGATCGCCACGCCAGCCGCCGTGCCAGCATCGCCATTCTGCCGCCAGCGCCCCAGCCAGCCTTACGCCAGCGCCCGCGGCCGTGGTCCCCCTGTCGCCCAGTCCAGCAGCTCGACCGTATGCACGACCGGGATGCCGGTGGCCGAGCCGATCTGCATCATGCAGCCGATATTGCCCGCGGCGATCACGTCAGGCGCCCTCGCCTCCAGCGTCTGGACCTTGCGCTTTTGCAGCTCGCCCGAAATCTCGGGCTGCAGAAGGTTGTAGGTGCCAGCCGATCCGCAGCACAGGTGGCTGTCCGCAGGCTCCACCACCTCGAACCCCGCCGCCTTCAGCAGGTCCTTGGGCGCGGTCTTCACCTGCTGGCCGTGCTGCAAGGAGCAGGCGGCGTGATAGGCAACGCGCAGGCCCTGCGGCGCGCCGGCGGGCAGTCCGATCCGCACCAGCAGTTCCGAGATGTCGCAAGCCAGCTTCGAGACCTCGGCCGCCTGCGCCGCCAAGGGATCATTGCGGAACATGTGGCCGTAATCCTTGACCGTGGTGCCGCAGCCCGAGGTGTTGACCACGATGGCATCGAGCCCGCCCGCTGCCTTCTCGCCCATCCAGGCGTGGATATTGGCGGCGGCCTGATGGTGGCTGTCATCGACCCGGCCCATGTGATGGGTCAGCGCCCCGCAACAGCCCATGCCGCGGGCCACCACCACCTCGCATCCCAGCCGGCGCAGCAGACGGATGGTGGCGTCGTTGATGTCGGTGTTCAGCGCCTTCTGCGCGCAGCCGGTCAGCAGCGCGACGCGCATCTTGCGCGCGCCCTTCGCGGGGAAGGTCTGCGGATCGTCGTTGCGGCTGACGGGCGGCACCTGCTTGGGCGCCATCGCCACCATCGCGCGCAGCCTTGCATCGGGCAGCAACCGCGCGAAAGGCCGGGCCATCTTGGCCCCCAGCAGCGCAAGGCGGAAGCGGGTGGGATGGGGGATGACGAAGGCCAGCACCCGGCGCAGCATCCGGTCCATCAGCGGCCGGCGGTAGGTCGCCTCGATATGGGCGCGGGCGTGGTCCACCAGATGCATGTAATGGACCCCGGAGGGGCAGGTGGTCATGCAGGCGAGGCAGGACAGGCAGCGGTCGATATGCTTGACGGTCTTGGCGTCGGCGGGGCGACCGGATTCCAGCATCTCCTTGATAAGGTAGATGCGGCCGCGGGGGCTGTCGAGCTCATCCCCCAGCACCTGATAGGTGGGGCAGGTCGCGGTGCAGAACCCGCAATGCACACAGGCGCGCAGGATCTCGTTGGCGCGGGCGATGCCGGGGTCCTGCAACTGCTCGGGGGTGAAGGTGGTTTGCATGTCGCTCCCTCAGGGGCCGGCGTTCAGGATGCCGCGCGGGTCGAACTGCGCGCGCAGGGCGGCGGTCAGGGCGGCCACGGGGGCGGGTTCGGGCGGGAAGGCGGGGATGCCGGGCGAGGTGCCGCGGATGCGGGTGGCATGGCCGGGAATGCCGGCCAGTTGCGCGCGGGCATCCATCCCGGCGGGGTAGAGCGCCCAGATCAGGCCGCCGCCCCAGTCCATCACCACCTCGCCGCCGAGCCTTGCCGCAACTTCGGCACCGTCCGAGGGGCGCACGGAGATGCGCCAGACATCGCCCTCGCGCCCATGGAACGGCGCCGCGTCGCGCACCTGTTGCCAGAGCGCTGCGGCGTCTCGCTCCACCACCGCCTGCCCGAAGGGGGCCAGCGCCACCAGCAGCCGGTCCACCCGGTAGGCGACCGAGGCGGCCAGCCCCTCCAGCCGGATCAGCGTGCCGGTGCCGGGCAGATGCGCGGCGCCGGTCACGTCGAAGGGCGAGCCGAGCGCGGCCGACATCGCCGCCACGGCCCGCGCGGGGGTCAGGCCCGGCAGGATCAGCGTGGCGGTGGCGGGCGGGATCGGTTGCAGCTTGAAGCTGAGTTCGGTCAGCACGCCGAGGGTGCCGTGGCTGCCCGCCAGCAGCTTGACCAGGTCATAGCCGGTGACGTTCTTCATCACCCGCCCGCCGTTCTTGATGACCGTGCCGCGGCCATCGACAAAGCGCACCCCGATCAGGCTGTCGCGGCAGGCGCCCGCCTGCACCCGGCGCGGGCCCGAGGCGTTGGTGGCGACCACGCCGCCGATGGTCGAGGCGCCGGGGCGCCCCAGCAGGCCGCCCATCTCGCCCGGCTCGAACGGCAGGCGCTGGCTTTCGGCCGCGAGCGCCGCCTGCACCTCGGCCAGCGGGGTTCCAGCGCGGACCACCAGCGTCAGCGCGGCGGGTTCGTAGAGCACGATGCCGGAAAGGCCGCCGGTTTCCAGCAGATCGCCCTCGGCCAAGGGGCCGCGGGTGCCGCCGCCCTGCACGCGCAGCGGGCCGGTGGCGTCGCGCACAATGGCTGCCAGATCGTCTTCGGTTGTGGGGCGCACGCCGGTCTCCTGTCAGTTGCCACGGCGGCCGGCGCTGGCCGCCAGCGGGAACACCTTGGCCGGATTCAGCAGCCAGGCCGGGTCGAACACGTCCTTGACCCGCATCTGCACCTCGAGATCGGCGGGCGTGAACTGCACGGTCATCAGGTCGCGCTTCTCGATGCCCACGCCATGCTCGCCGGTCAGGCAACCGCCGACCTCGACACACAGCGTCAGGATCTCGGCGCCCAGCTTCTCGCACTGCTCCAGCTGGCCGGGGGTGTTGGCGTGGTAGAGGATCAGCGGGTGCATGTTGCCATCGCCGGCGTGGAAGACATTCGCCACCTCCAGCCCATATTCGGCGGAGAGCTCGCCGATGCGGCGCAGCACCTGGGGCAAGGCCGACACGGGGATCGTGCCGTCCAGGCACATGTAGTCGTTGATCTGCCCCATCGCGCCGAAGGCCGACTTGCGGCCCAGCCAGATGCGTTTGGACTCCTCCTCGGACCGGCTTTCGCGGAATTCGACCGGCGAGTGCCGCTCGGCAATGGTGCGGATCAGGCCCAGCTGTTCGTCGATCTCGGCAGGCGAGCCCTCGACCTCGATGATCAGCAGCGCCTCGCAATCGGGATAGCCGGCATGGGCGAAATCCTCGGTGGCGCGGATGCAGGGGCGGTCCATGAACTCGATGGCGACGGGCAGAACCCCGGCGCGGATGATGTCGGCGACGCAGGCACCCGCGACCTCCGACGAGTCGAACCCGATCAGCACCGGGCGGGCGCCTTCGGGCTTGGCGAGGATGCGCAAGGTGGCTTCCGTGACCACGCCAAGCTGCCCCTCTGACCCGCAGATCACGCCCAGCAGGTCCAGCCCCGGCGCATCCAGATGCGCGCCGCCGATCTCCAGCACCTCGCCCGGCATCGTCACCAGCGTGACCCCCAGCAGGTTGTTGGTCGTGACCCCGTATTTCAGGCAATGCGCCCCGCCGGAGTTCATGGCGATGTTGCCGGCAATGGCGCAGGCGAGCTGGCTGGAGGGGTCGGGGGCGTAGAAGAAGCCGTCCGATTCAATCGCCCCGGTCACCGAGAGGTTGGTGCGCCCTGCCTCCACCCGGATGATGCGGTCGGCATAGTCCACCTCCAGCACCTTGGTCATCCGCGCGATGCCGAGGATCACGCTGTCCTCTGACGGCATCGCGCCCCCCGCAAGGCTGGTCCCGGCGCCGCGGGGCACCACCTTGACGCCCTCGGCATGGCAGACCTTCAGCGCGGCGGCGACCTCGGCGGTGCTGCGCGGCAGGATCGCGGCCAGGGGCGGGCAGCGATAGGCGGCGAGCGCGTCGCATTCATAGGCGCGCAGCTCCACCGGATCGTCGATCACCGCATCGGCGGGCAGCACCTCGCGCAGCCGGGCGACGATGGCGGCTTTGCGGCCAAGGGTGCGGGCATCGGGGGCGGGCATCTGCACGGGGGAATCCTCCGATGGCATGGCGGGCGATGCGGTAAGGTAATATGACCAATTTAGGCATTTGGCAAGCGATCCCTCGCCCGCTACGCTGCGCGGATGCTGAACCACCTGTTCCATTTCGGCCCGCTCGATGCCGTCGCGCTCCTCTGGCTCTTTCTGGGCTGGGGCACGGTCGGGCATGTGATCGAGCGTCCGCCGGTGGGCAAACCCTCCGTCTCGGTGCTGATGCGCGACTTCCGCCGGGCCTGGATGGTGGAGTTCGTGACCCGCAGCCCGCGCATCTTCGATGGCAACATCATCGGCAGCCTGCGGCAGGGCACCACCTTCTTCGTCTCGGCGACGATGCTGTCGATCGGCGGCGGCATCGCCCTGATCGGCAATGCCGACCAGCTTTCGGGGCTCGCCCGCGACCTGGCGCAGGCCGAGGCGCCGGCAGGGGTGTGGGAGATCAAGATCCTGGTGATCCTGCTGTTCGTGGTCGATGCGTTCCTGAAATTCGTCTGGGCTCACCGGCTGTTCGGCTATTGCGCGATCCTGATGGCGGCAGTGCCGAACGATCCCGCGCATCCGGCCGCCCTGCCCCGCGCGGCGCAGGCGGCAGAGGTGAACATCCAGGCGGCGAAGAACTTCAACGCAGGGCTGCGGTCGGTCTATTTCGCGCTTGGGGCGCTGCCCTGGCTGCTGGGGGCGGTGCCGCTGCTGATCTCGGCCACCGCCACGATCTATGTGCTGTGGCGGCGGGAATTCGCCTCGCAGTCGCGGATGGTGATGATGCGGCACCTGCCGGGCACCGAAGGCTAGCGCCGCCCCTCGCGCAGCCAGGCGCCGAGGATCAGGCCGGAGGCGAGCAGCAGGAACACCCAAGCCGGAAGCAAGGGCGCGACGCTGAGCCCCACGGTCGCATGCGCCTCGCGCGGGGTGATGCCGATCCAGCCGCGGCCCGCGGCGGGGCGGCCCTCGCGCACGGTGCGGATGTCGGGCATCCCCTCTTCCAGCCGCACGGCGCCGCCATTGCTGGGGGCCATCGCCGGGGTCAGCGGCTCGGCCGAGGCGATGGTGGATTCGAACTCGCGCGGGGCGGAGGGGCCGACGGCGAAGACCCGCTCCTGATCGCCCTCCTGCATCCGGTAGAGGCCGATTTCCGGCGCGGCGAACTCTGCCACATAGCGGCCCGGGGATTGCTCGCGCATCGGCAGCACGGTTTCGCTGCCGTCCGGGTGGGTGATCGTCACCTCGCGGTCACCGGTGCCAAGGGTGCGGCGGGTGATCGTCATCTCCTGCCCTTCGGCGGTGACGGTCAGCGCCTCTTCCTCCAGCTCGGGCTCCTTCATCATCCAGTGGGCCAGCCGCCGCAGCAGCTCCAGCTGCGGCCCGCCGCCCTCATAGCCGCGCGACCAGAGCCAGGCCTGATCGGAGGCCAGCAGCGCGATCCGCCCCTCACCCGCGCGGTCGAGCACCAGCAGCGGACGGCCGTCTGCGCCCTCCATCACCGTCTCGCCGGTGGTGTCCACAAGATCCACCATCCGCATCCAGCGGCCCCAGGACGGCTCGCCCTCGGCGCGTTCGGGGGCATCGGCGCCCTCGGGGGTGAAGTCGTCCAGCCCCTCGGTCACCGGATGGCGCTGGCCAAGCTCGGACACCGTGGGCAGGAAGCCGCGTTCCAGCACCCGCGCCGTGGGGCGGGCGGGCAGGATCTCGGCCAGCGACGAGTGATAGACGCTCTCGACGCTGGCAAATTCCGGGCCGGCGCTGACCAGCACCGCGCCGCCGCCGGTCACATAGTCGCGGATATTGTCGAAATAGGTGGGCGGCAGGATGCCGCGCTGGCTGTAGCGGTCGAAGATGATCAGGTCGAACTCCTCGATCTTCTCGACGAACAGCTCCTGCGTGGGGAAGGCGATCAGCGACAGCTCGGAGACCGGAACCCCGTCCTGCTTTTCCGGCGGGCGCAGGATGGTGAAATGCACGAGATCGACCGAGGCATCGGATTTCAGCAGGTTGCGCCAGGTGCGTTCCCCGGCATGGGGCTCACCCGAGACCAGCAGCACCCGCAGCCGGTCGCGCACGCCGTTGATCTGCACCACGGCGGCGTTGTTGCGGGTGGTCAGCTCGCCCTCGGAGGCGGCCAGATCGAATTGCACGACGTTCTGCCCGCCATGCTCCAGCGTCAGCGCCAGCTCCAGATCGGTGCCCACCGGCACCCGAAAGGCCTCGGGCTCGCCGCCGTCGATGGCAAGGGTCACGTCCACATCGCGCCCCGCCTCGGCGGCGGGCATCGCGCCCATCTCCTCGATGCGCACCACGACCGACAGCGGCTCGCCGATGATGCCGAAGGCAGGGGCGGTCTTGACCACAAGCCGGCGGTCCCAGTCGGCGGCGCGGCCGGTCTGCAGCAGGGTCAGCGGCGAGGGCATGTCGGGGGCGGCGGCAAGGTCATGTGCCTGCCCGTCGGAGATGAGGATCGCGCCGGCCACCCGCGCCCGCGGTTCTTCCGCCAGCGCCGCGGACAGCGCGGTCATCAGCAGCGTGCCGGCATCCTCGGGCCCGTCACCGACGTCGATGCGGCGCAGCTCGGTGTTGGGCAGCGCCGCGATCTCCGCCTCTACCCGCGCGACGGCGGCGGCGGTCTGGTCCTCGCGGCCCGGCAGCGACTGGCTGGCGCTGTCATCCACCACCATCAGCACGATGTCGGACAGCGGCTGGCGATCCTCCGTCTCCAGCGCCGGACCGGCCAGCGCGGCCAGCAGCGCCACAGCGGCAAGCCCGCGCAGCCACCAGCCGGGCAAGCCCCGCCACAGCGCCAGCGCCACCATCAGCGCGGCCAGCACCGCAGCCGCCCAGATCAGCGGCCAGGGCAGAAGCGCGTCGAACACGATCCGCTGCACCATTATTGCCCCAGCCTTTCCAGCAGCGCCGGCACGTGCACCTGATCGGATTTGTAGTTGCCGGTCAGCACATGCATCACCACGTTGACGCCGAAGCGATAGGCGATCTCGCGCTGCCGCTCGCCCGCGAAACCGCGCCCGACCGGGAACATCGGCAACCCGCGATCATCCACCGCCCAGGCCGCGGCCCAATCGTTGCCGCCAATGACCACTGGCGTCACGCCGTCGTTGAGGTTGCGGAACGGCATCCCCTCGGCCTGTTCGGCGCCCGCGGCCGAGGCCTCGACCCAGATGCCGCGGCCCTGATAGCGGCCGGGGAAGTCCTGCAGCAGGTAGAAGGTGCGGGTCAGCACGTGATCCTCGGGGATCGGCTCCAGCGGCGGCACGTCCAGCGGCGCGGCCAAAGCCTGCAGCTTGCGCCCCGCGGGACTGGCGGCACCGAAGCCGGCCACATCGGCATCGCGGGTGTCGAACAGGATCATCCCGCCGGTGCGCAGGAAGCGGTTGAGCTTGAGGTAGGCACCGGGTGAGGGCGCGGGCTGGTCGGGCGTCACCGGCCAGTAGAGGAACGAGAACACCGCCAGATCGTCGGTTTCCAGGTTCACCGCCATCGGCGCGCCGGGCTCCACCGAGGTGCGCTGGTAGAGCACCTGCCCCAGCCCCTTCAGTCCGGCCGCCGCCACCCGGTCCACCTGCGCATCGCCGGTCATCACATGGCCAAGCACGACCTCGGAGGAGGCGCGCAGGGCAAGCTGATCCGAGGTTTCCTGCGCGCGCAGGCCTTGCGGAGCGAGCAGGAGAAGCGCCAGCGCAACAGCGGCCGTTCCCGCACCGCGCCGCATCCGCGACAGGCGGCCCGCCAAGGCCAGCGAGGCGAGGATATCGACCAGCAGCAGCGCCAGCGCCAGCGCCAGCAGCGGGCCTTGCAGCGGCAGTTCCTGGCGCGCCGCGCCGCCCTCGACCGCCACGCCTGCGGGCCATGAGGCGGCGACCAGCTCCCGCTCCGCCGCCACCGCGTTCACCGCCAGCCGCCGGTCGCCCGAGGCGTAGATGCCGGGCGGCAGGTCGGGCGCGGGCACCGGATCGGCCATGCGTTCGCCGGGGATGCCGGCGAGGTCGCCCGCCTCCTGCAGCGCGCCGAAAGCGTCGAGCGTGCGTTCGGCCACCCAGGTGGTGCCCTCCAGCTCTGCCGCTTCGGGCGCGGCAGGGCGGGTGGCGAGCGCCAGCCGCTCCATCATCTGCACGAAGAGGCCCGACAGCGGCAGCGAGGACCATTCGGCATTGGCGGTGACGTGGAACAGGATCACCTGCCCCTGCCCCGATTTCCGCGCCGTGACCAAAGGCGTGCCATCCTCCAGCGCGGCGATGGTGTTTTCGGTCAGCTGCGGATCGGGTTCGGCCATCACCTGCGCGCGCACGGTCACGTCGCCGGGCAGCTCCAGCCCGTGGAAGGGCGAGGCCTCGGGGAAGGGTTGCAGCGCCTTCGGCTCGCCCCAGCTCATCGCGCCGCCGACGCTGCGGCCCCCGGCGCGCAGCCGCACCGGCAGCAGCGGGTCCATCACATTGCGGCCTTCCTCGCTGGCCGCCAGCCGCGGGCCGGCGAAGCGGATCAGCAGGCCGCCTTCGCTGATCCAGTCCTGCAGGGCGTCGGATTCGGTGTCGGTCACCCGCGCCACATCGGCCATGATGATCGCATCGGGATCGGCCAGCAGGATATCGGACAGCGTGCCGCCGATCAGATCGGCCGACGGCTCCAGCGCCTGCTCGAGGTAATGGGTCGGCGCCAGCAGCTCCAGCCCTTCGCGCGCCGCGCCGCCGCCGTCGATCAGCGCAATCTCGCGCCGGCGCAGGGAGTCGCCAGCCAGCGAGACGGAACCTGCGGTGGACTCGCCGACGATCTCGAAGCGGGTGATGCGGTTGCGCAGTTCCGGCGGCAGGGCGAAGACCGCCTCGGCCCGTGCTTCGCCGGCGGGCAGGGCTACGGTTTCGCGCGCCAGTTCGCGGGGGATGCCGAGCGGGTCGAGGCCCATCGCCGCAATCTCGGCCTGCGCCTCGGTCGCGGTGGCGACACGCAGCACCGGCACCAGCAGCGCGCCACCCTCATAGGTCGCGGGGGCGAGGGCGCGGATGATGCGCGGGCTTTGCTGCACGGTCACGCTGCCACGGTTCTGCAGGGCGTCCAGCAAGTCGCCCCGTCCCTCACGGTCGAGCCCATCCGACAGCCAAAGCGTGTCGAACCCGCCTTCGGGCAGCGCGGCGGCAAGGGCCGCCATTGCCTCGGTCGACGGCTCCCAGGCGCGGGGGGAGAGGCTGGCGACATGCCGCAGGGCCTCGGCGGCGGGCTGGAAGACCGGCGCGCCCGCCTCGGGCATCGACAGGCTGGCCAGCGCCACGGGGCGGCCGGCGGACTCGGCGGCGTCCAGCGCGGTTTCGATCCGCGCCTGCGTGCGCGACCAGTCGCGGGCAGAGGCCCAGCTCGCATCCGCCACGATCAGCAGAGGCCCGCTGCCGCCCGTCGGCGCGGCGGGGTTCAGCACCGGGCCGGCGAAGCCGAGGATCGCGGCCGCCACCGCCAGCATCCGCAGCAGCAGCAGCCACCATGGCGTGCGGTCGGTGACCTGCTCGGCGTCCGTCAGCCCCAGCAGCAGCGCCACGCCCGGAAACCGCCGGCGGATCGGCGCAGGCGGCACGGCGCGCAGCAAGATCCACAGCAGCGGCAGCGCGATGAGCCCCAGCAAGAGCCAAGGCGCCGCAAAACCGATGGGGCCAAGGATCAGCATCAGGCCAGCCGCTCCATCGCATGGAACAGCCATAGCAGCGCGGCGGGGGCCGGGTCGCCGGTGTGATGGCACGAATACTGCCAGCCGGTGCGCGACGCGAGCGTCGCCAGCCGGTCCTTGCGCTCTGCCAGCCGCTCCAGATACCGGTCCCGCAGGTCGCCGGCCTTGCGGGTTTCATGGGCCAGCATCCCGCCCATGCTCTCAAAGATCGTGCGGCCCTGATAGGGGAAGGCCTCCTCCACCGGGTCCAGCACCTGCAGCAGCGCGCCGGTGACGCCGCGGTCGGCGGCCTCGGTCAGCGCGGTTTCCACGGCGACCGGGTCGCCCATGAAGTCGGAGATGAAGACCGCCCGCGCATGGGGGTGCATCGCGCGGCCCTCGGGAGCGCCATAATCCGCCTCGCCCGCCGGGGCCGTTAGCCGCGCGGCCAGCCGCATCAGCTGCACCTCACCCGCGCGGGGCGGCGTTGCGGGATCGGCGAGTCCGACGCGCTCGCCCGAGCGGATCAGCAGCACGGCCAGCGCCAGCGCCAGCAGGCGGGCGCGGTCGGCCTTGACCGGGCGGCTGTCATCGCCGGTGAACTCCATCGAGCGGGCATCGTCGACCCACAGATGCACCGATTGCGCCGCCTGCCATTCCCGCTCGCGCACGAAATGCGCGTCGGCGCGGGCCGAGCGGCGCCAGTCGATGGCGCGGGCCTCGTCGCCCTGATGCGCGGCGCGGTATTGCCAGAACTCGTCGCCAAGCCCCGCCCGCCGCCGGCCATGCGCGCCAAGCTGCACCGTCGCCGCAAGCTGCCGCGCCGCGGCCAGCAGCGGCGGCAGGATATGCGACATCTCCTCGGCGCGGCGGCGCAGGCCCGCGGACGCGTGTTGGGGCGCGGCTGTGCTCACGCCGCCGCCTCGATCCGGGTCACGGTCTCGGTCACGCCGTCGATCAGCTTGCCCAGATCCTCGCCGCGAGCGCGTGCCGCGAAGGACAGCGCCATGCGGTGGCTCATCACCGGGCGGGCGAGCGCCGCCACATCCTCGACGCCGGGCGCAAGCCGCCCGTTCAGCAGCGCACGGGCGCGCACGCCCAGCATCAGCGCCTGCGCCGCACGGGGGCCCGGGCCCCAGGCGACGGCGGCCTTGACTCGCTCGCCCGCCTCGGCCTCGCCCGGCCGGCAGGCGCGCACGAGGTCCAGGATCATCTCGACCACGCTTTCGCCCACCGGCATCCGCCGCACCGTCTGCTGCGCGCCGATCAGGCTTTCGGCGTCGAACACCTGATGGACCTCGGCAGTCTCGATGCCAGTCGTCGCCAGCAGGATGTCGCGCTCCGTCGCGCGGTCGGGATAGTCCACGTCGATCTGCACCAGGAACCGGTCAAGCTGCGCCTCGGGCAGCGGATAGGTGCCCTCCTGCTCGATGGGGTTCTGGGTGGCAAGCACATGGAACGGGCGGCCCAGCGGGCGGTGGATGCCGGCCACGGTGACCTCTTTCTCCTGCATCGCCTGCAGCAGCGCCGACTGGGTGCGCGGGCTGGCGCGGTTGATCTCATCCGCCATCAGCAGCTGGCAGAACACCGGCCCCTCGATGAAGCGGAAGGCGCGGGTGCCGTCGGCGGCGGTGTCGAGCACTTCCGACCCCAGAATATCGGCCGGCATCAGGTCGGGTGTGAACTGGATGCGGCTGGATTTCAGGCCCATCACCGTGGACAGCGTATCGACCAGCATGGTCTTGCCAAGGCCCGGCAGGCCGACCAGCAGCCCGTGGCCACCGCACAGCAGCGCGGTCAGCACCAGCTCCACCACCTTGTCCTGGCCGATGAACCGGCGGTCCACCGAGGCGCGCGCCTCGGCCAGACGCTCTGCCAGCTGTTCGATCTCGGCGATCAGGGCAGCGCCCTCGGTCTCGGAAAGCCCGGTCATGACATCGCCTCCTTGATGGGTCATAGTCCGACCTTAGCGCAAATAGCCGGGCAGGCACCAATGGCAAAAACACCTGACACAGAAGTGAACGCAGCTGCAGCATCCGGGCCAACCGCAGAAGGGCTGGCGGCCGCGGCGCAGAGCGCGGGCAAGAAGGGCCCGCCGCCGGTTCACCTGTGGAACCCGCCGTTCTGCGGCGATCTCGACATGGAAATCCGCCGCGACGGGACGTGGTTCTACCTTGGCACCCCGATCGGCAGGCCCGCGCTGGTGAAGCTGTTCTCCTCGATCCTGCGGCGCGACGGGGACGACTATTTTCTGGTCACGCCGGTGGAAAAGGTCGGGATCCGGGTCGAGGATGCGCCCTTCGTCGCGGTGGATGCCGAGGTTGCGGGGAAGGGCGCCGCGCAGGACCTGACCTTCACCACCCATGTCGGCGATACCGTCACCGCCGGGCCGGACCATCCGATCCGGGTGGAGCGCAATGCGGAAACCGGCGAGCCCTCGCCCTATGTTCTGGTCCGCGCGAACCTCGAGGCGCTGATCGACCGCAAGACCTTCTATCGGCTGGTGGAGCGCGGGGTGCATACGGACCAGGACGGCACAAGCTGGTTCGGCCTGTGGTCAGGCGGCGTGTTCTTCAAGCTGATCCCCTCGGCAGAGCTGGAGGGCTGATGCCCCGCTTCGCCGCGAACCTCACCTTCCTCTTCACCGAACTGCCGTTCATGGAGCGGTTCGGGGCGGCGAAAGAGGCGGGGTTCGACGCGGTGGAGGTGCTGTTCCCCTATGACTTCTCTGCGCAGGAGATGCGGGCGCGGCTGGTGGAGCACGACCTGACCTTCGTGCTGCAGAACACGCCGCCGCCGAACTGGGCGGGGGGCGAGCGCGGCTTTGCAGCGGTGCCGGGGTCGGAAGCGCGGTTCCGCAGCGACTTCGACCGCTGCCTGCGCTTTGCCCGGGTGCTGAAGCCAGCGCATATCCATGTGATGGCCGGCCGCGCGCAGGGCGCCGTTGCGCGGGCGACCTTCCTGCGCAACCTGCGATGGGCCTGCGAGCGGGCACCGGGCACCAGCCTGACGATAGAGCCGCTGAACGATGCCGACTTGCCGGGTTACTTCCTGAACGATTTCGCGCTGGCGGCCGAAATCCTGGATGAGGTTGGCGCGCCCAACCTTGGCCTGCAATTCGACGCCTATCACGCCCAGATCATCACCGAGGATGTCGCCGCGGCGTGGGAGGCTTATGGCCCCCGCGCCGTGCATGTGCAGATCGCCGGGGCGCCGGGGCGGCATGAGCCAACGGGTGGCGCGGTGGACTGGCCGGGCTTCTTCGCGGCGCTGGACGGGTCGGGATACAGGGGCTGGGTCAGTGCGGAATACACGCCCGAGGGCACCACGGCCGAAGGCCTCGGCTGGCTGGCCGCCGCGCGGGCTTAGACGGGCGCGCAGCCGCCGGCACAGCCGGAAAGCCGCGTCTCGGTTTCCAGCGTGGCATGGGCCAGCCCGAAATCGGTGCGCAGCATCGCCTTCACGCGTCCCACCACCTCGGCGAAGTCGCGGCCCTCGGCGACCACCAGATGCGCCTCGACCGAGGTGCGGCGTTCGTCGATCTGCCACAGATGCAGGTGATGCACCTCCTCCACGCCGTCCTCGGCGGCGATGGCCTCGGCGATCTCGGCCTGCCGCAGATCGGGCGGCGCGCCCAGCATCAGGATGCGCAGCACCGGGGCGATGTCGGACAGGACATGCCAGAGGATATAGGCCGAGATGCCGAGCGTGATGATCGGGTCCACCAGCCACCAGTCGTAAAGCAGGATCAGCGTGCCGCCGATCATCACCGCCACCGACGATCCCGCATCGGCAAGGTTGTGCAGGAAGGCGGCACGGATATTGACGCTGTCCTTCGACAGCCGCCATGTCAGCGCCGCGGTGGCAATGTCGATCACCAGCGCCACGCCCGCAAGGATCACCACGATCCAGCCCAAAACCGGCTGCGGGTCCAGCATCCGCATGATCGCCTCGTAGCCCAGCCACAGCGAGATCATGATCAGCGTCGTGTAGTTGATCAGCGCCGCCACCACCTCGATCCGGGCATAGCCGAAGGTCATCGCGTCATCGGCGGGACGGCGGGCGACGCGGCGCGCGGCGAAGGCGATGATCAGCGAGACGGCATCGGACAGGTTGTGGACCGCATCGGCGATGAGCGCGACAGAGCCGGAGATGACCCCGCCGACGATCTGCGCCACGGTGAGCAGCAGGTTGACCGCGACGGCGGCGGCAACGCGACGATCACCGGCATCGGCGGAAAGATGGCCATGGCTGTGGTCGTGGGAATGGCCGTGATGGGAATGGTCATGCGGCATGGGGGCGCTCCGGGTCCTGCGGGGGCAGCCTCTGCCCGGCGCGCGGGAAGGTCAAGCGGTGCAAGGTCGCGGGCGAGGACCAGGTTTCCGATGATTGGCAGGCAAGGCGCCCCGGCGCGATCAGGCGGCTTGCCAGTGGCAAGCCGTCCGCGACGGTTGCCCGGAGGCGCAAGCCGCAGGGCAAGGGGGGTGCCGCTTGGCCCCACGGTTCCAAATTCTGATTGACCGCCCCGGTGGGCACGTATGTGCCCGCCAAGGGGGGGCGGGCACATCAGAATTTCGTCGACGGCCGAAATTCTGCAAGAGGCCCTTTGCAGGCCAAAGCACCATTGGCCCCCGAAGAGCAGCCCTAATGCGCCTCGGCCCAGTTCATCCCGTGCCCGGCATCCACCACCAGCGGCACGTCGAGCCACACCGCGGGATCGGCCGCGCCCTCCATCACCGCGCGGGCGCGGGTGATGAGCGTGTCGACCGCATCCTCGGCCACCTCGAACAGCAATTCGTCATGCACCTGCAGCAGCATCTTGGCCGGCAGCCCCTCGATGGCCGCCGGCATCCGGATCATCGCCCGGCGGATGATGTCGGCCGCCGCGCCCTGGATGGGCGCATTGATCGCGGCGCGGCGGGCGAAACCCGCGGTCGGGCCGCGCGAGTTGATCTCGGGCGTGTGGATCTTGCGGCCGAACAGCGTCTGCACGAAGCCATGGTCCTTGGCGTAGGCGACGGTCGCGTCCATGTATTCGCGGATGCCGGGGAAGCGCGCGAAATAGGTGTCGATGAAGGCCTGCGCCTCGGCCCGCGGAATGCGCAGGTTGCGGGCCAGGCCAAAGCCGGAAATCCCGTAGATCACCCCGAAGTTGATCGCCTTGGCCTGCCGCCGCACCGAGGGGTCCATCCCCTCCAGCGGCACGTTGAACATCTGGCTGGCGGTCATCGCGTGAATGTCGATCCCCTCGCGGAACGCCTCTTTCAGCGCCGGGATGTCGGCGACATGGGCAAGGATGCGCAGCTCGATCTGGCTGTAATCGAGGCTGACGAGGCGGTTGCCGGGCGCCGCCACGAACGCCTCGCGGATGCGGCGGCCTTCCTCGGTGCGCACCGGGATGTTCTGCAGGTTCGGATCGGTGGAGGCGATGCGGCCGGTGTTGGCCCCGGTGATGGAATAGGAGGTGTGGACGCGCCCCGTCTCGGGATGGATATGCGTCTGCAAGGCATCCGTGTAGGTGGATTTCAGCTTGGACAGCTGCCGCCAGTCCAGCACCCGCGCGGGCAGCACGGCGCCCTCGGCCGCCAGATCCTCCAGCACATCGGCGCCGGTGGCATAGGCGCCGGTCTTGCCCTTCACGCCGCCGGGCAGGCCCAGCCGGTCAAACAGGATCTCGCCCAGTTGCTTGGGCGAGCCAACGTTGAAGGACCCACCCGCCAGCTCATGAATCTCCGCCTCCAGCCCCGCCATCTTCTGCGCGAAGGCGTTGGACATGCGGGAAAGCGTATCACGGTCCACCAGCACGCCGGCCATTTCCATGCGCGCCAGCACCGCGACCAGCGGCCGTTCCAGCGTTTCATAGACGGTCGTCACCTGCACCTGATGCAGCTTCGGCTTGAACAGCTGCCACAGCCGCAGGGTGACATCCGCATCCTCGGCGGCGTATTTCACCGCCTCCTCGATCGGCACCCGGTCGAAGGTGGTGGCGCCCTTGCCGGACCCCAACAGCTGCTTGATCGGAATCGGCGTGTGGCCAAGGTAGCGGTCCGCCAGCTCATCCATGCCGTGATTGTGCATGCCCGAATACATCGCATAGGACATCAGCATCGTGTCATCGTAGGGCGCGACGGTGATGCCCTGCGGGAAGGCGTCGCCGCGCTGGCGTGCGAAGATCTTGGCATCGTATTTCATGTTATGCCCGATCTTGAGGATCGCCGGATCCTCCAGCACCGGCTTCAGCATCGCCAGCGCCTGATCCGCCGGCATCTGCCCGTCGCAGAGCTTGTCGGACGCAAACAGGTCGCCCCCGCCCTCGCGGTGGCAGATCGGCAGGTAAGCGGCCTTGCCCGGCTCGATGCAGAGCGAGATGCCAACCAGATCGGCGCGCATCTCATCCAGCGCCGTGGTCTCGGTATCGACGGCGACATGGCCGCGGGCATAGATCGCGTCGATCCAGCGGGCGAGCGTGGCGGCGTCCCTGATGCACTCATAGCCGGCATGGTCGAAGGGCAACCGCTCCGGTTCCGGCGGGGTCGTTGCCACCTCGTCCGGGTGCGGCGGCGTGGCGATGGGCTCCACCGGCACCGGCGGGGCGACTCCAAGGCTGTCGGCCACCCGCTTGGTCAGGGTGCGGAATTCCATCAGGTTCAGGAAGGTCATCAGCTTCTCGGGGTCCGAGGGCCGGATCTCCAGCTCTTCCAGCGTCTCGGTCAGCGGGGTGTCGCAATCCAGCTCGACCAGCCGCTTCGAGATGCGGATCTGCTCGGTATGCTCCTGCAGCACCTGCCGGCGCTTGGGCTGGGAAATCTCCCCCGCCCGCGCCAGCAGCGTTTCCAGATCACCGAACTCGTTGATCAGCAGCGCCGCCGTCTTGATGCCGATGCCGGGGGCGCCGGGCACGTTGTCGACGCTGTCGCCAGCCAGCGCCTGCACATCCACCACCCGTTCGGGATAGACGCCGAACTTCTCGAACACCTCCTCGCGGCCGATGCGCTTGTTCTTCATCGGGTCCAGCATCTCGACCCCGTCGCCGACCAGCTGCATCAGGTCCTTGTCCGAGGAGATGATGGTGACCCGCCCCCCCGCCTCGCGCGCCCGGCAGGCATAGGAGGCGATGATGTCATCGGCCTCATAGCCATCCGTCTCGATGCAGGCGATGTTGAAGGCCCGCGTCGCCTCGCGCGTCAGCGGGAACTGCGGCTTGAGGTCTTCGGGCAGCTCGGGCCGGTTGGCCTTGTACTTGTCATAGATCTCGTTGCGGAAGGTCTTTGACGAATAGTCGAAGATCACCGCCACATGGGTAGCCGCATCGGCGCCGGTGTTGTTGGCGACATAGCGGAACAGCATGTTGCAGAACCCCGCCACGGCGCCGACCGGGATGCCGTCGGACTTGCGGGTGAGGGGGGGGAGCGCGTGATAGGCCCGGAAGATGAAGGCCGAGCCGTCGATCAGGTGCAGGTGGCACCCTTTGCTGAACGTCATCGCGGTGCCTCCCTGCTGGTCCTGGTCCCGCGGCGCGGGGGGCCGTCATCGCACATGGCGGCCGGGGTGTTCAACCGCTCGCGTCTAGTGGTCGTCTCCATGCGCGTGCTCGCGGTCGATCACGAACTTCTTGTCGCAATAGCCGCATTCGACATAGCCGGTCTCGTAGGGAATCGTCAGCCAGACCCGCGGGTGGCCAAGCGCGCCTTCGCCGCCGTCGCAGGCGACCTTCCAGGTGGTGACGATCTGTGTTTCCGGGGCGTCGATGGTCATCTGCCGGTCCGTTCCTTGGCTGGGCGCGGGGCGCGCGCGTAACTTGGGCCGCAGAATAGCGATTGGCGGGGCGCGGGCAAGACGGGAAGGCTTCGGAGAAGGTGACTTCAACTCAATGTCCCCGGCGGCGGGAGCCGCCGGTTGGAACCTCGTTGCGCCCCATCTCCATGGCGAAGGCCATCGCCTTCGCCCTGCCATCTCCATCATCCGGACGGGCCCCCAAAGGGCCCGGACAGCGCCCGCCCCGCCCCCGGCGGGCGCTTCTCGCCCGCCAGGTCGGGCGCTGTCCTCTCTCGGTCTTGTGTGGCCGATGGCACCGGGAGCATCTGTCCCGCACGGGCGGGGGGCGAGGCAGTGCCTCGCCTATTCCCGCCCGCCCGCCGTTGACTCCCCCTCCCCATTCCCCGCAACTGGCCCCGACCGATTTGCCCGGAGAACACCCGCCATGGCCGACACCCGCTACATCCTCGCGCCCGCCGCCCCGGTGGCCCTGCCGGTCGCGGGAAGCGACCTCCTCTTCCCCGTCCGCCGCGTCTATTGCGTCGGCCGCAACTATGCCGACCACATCCGCGAGATGGGCGGTGACCCGGATGCGGAACCGCCGTTCTTCTTCCAGAAGAACCCGGACAACCTCGCGACAAACGGGCGCTTCCCCTACCCCACCCTCACCGCCGACCTGCATTTCGAGGTGGAGCTGGCCGTCGCCCTCCACACCGGCGGCGACGATATCCCCGCCGAAACCGCCCTCGACTGCGTCTTCGGCTACGCCGCCGCGCTCGACATGACCCGCCGCGACCTGCAAGCGCAGGCCAAGAAGGCCGGCCGCCCGTGGGAGGCTGCGAAGGCCGCCGAGCACTCCGCCCCCATCGGTCCCATCAGCCCGGTTGCCGAAGTCGGCCATCTCGACGGCGCCGCGATCACGCTCGACGTGAACGGCACCCGGCGGCAGCAGGCGCCGCTGGCCGACATGATCTGGCCGGTGGCGGGCATCATCGCGCATCTCTCGCAACTCTTCACCCTCGCCCCCGGCGATGTGATCCTGACCGGCACCCCCGCCGGTGTCGGCGCCGTGCAGCGCGGCGACGTGATGGAGGCGCGGGTGGATGGCCTCACCCCCCTGCGCGTCGAAGTCGTTTAAACCAAGGAGCCGCAGATGGCACTCGACCCCAAGACCGTGGAGATCCTCAAGGGCGTCTCCACCGCCACCCTCACCACCGTGCTGCTGAAGAAGGGCCTGCGCAACGTCTGGATGCGCGGCACGAAACCGATCCGTCCGGGCCAGCCGCGGGTGGTGGGTGAGGCGTTCACCCTGCGCTTCGTCCCGGCGCGCGAGGATCTGGCGACCCCGGCCAGCTGGGCCTCGCCGATTTCCACTCGCGCCGCCATCGAGGCGATGCCCGAGGGCTGCATCGCGGTCGCCGATGCGATGGGGGTGCTGGATGCCGGGATATTCGGCGACATCCTTTGCGCGCGGATGGCCAAGAAGGGCGTGGCGGCGCTGGTGACGGACGGGGTGATGCGCGATGCGGTGGGCGTGCTCGGGACCGGCCTGCCGGTCTGGTGCGACGGCATCGCCGCGCCGCCCTCGGTTGCGGGGCTGACCTTCGTGGGGTGGCAGGAGCCCATCGCCTGCGGCGGTGTCGCGGTGTTCCCGGGCGATGTGGTGGTTGTGGATGAGGATGGCGCAGTGCTGATCCCGGCCGCCTATCTCGACGCGGTCCTGGCCGAGGCGCCGGAGCAGGAGCAAATGGAGGCGTGGATCATGACGGAAGTGGACCGCGGCGTGCCGCTGCCGGGCCTCTACCCGATGAACGACGCCACCAAGGCCCGCTATCAGGCCTGGAAGGACGCGCAGTAACTCAGGCCTGCTTCTCGCGCAGCGCTTCGAGCCGGGCCAGCACCGGCTCTCCCAGTGTGGCATCGGCGGGCAGGGTCAGGTCCGACCATGCCCGCTCCTGCGCCTTTGCCATGCCGAAGGCATCGGCGCGGCGCAGTTTCGCCAGCTCGTCCCAGCTGACCGGCACCGCCACCGGGGCACCGGGGCGGGCGCGGACCGAGAACGGCGCAATCGCCGTCGCCCCGCGTTCATTGCGCAGCCAGTCGATGAAGATCCGCCCCTTGCGCGCGGCCTTGGCCATCGTCGCGGTGTAGCGGTCGGGCTGACCCGTCGCCAGCAGCGTGGCGAACAGCTGCGCGAACAGCTTGACCGTGTCCCAGCCGGCGGTGCGGCGCAGCGGCACGATCACATGCACCCCCTTGCCGCCCGAGACCATCGGCCAGGAGCCAAGCCCCAGATCCTCCAGCTTGTCGCGCAGGTCGAACGCCCCGCGGCGCACGGCGGCAAAGCCAAGCCCCTCATCGGGGTCGAGGTCGAACACCAGCCGTTCGGGCCGGTCCAGCCGGTCGCGCCGCGCGCCCCAGGGGTGGAACTCCACCGTGCCCATCTGCGCCGCGCCGACCAGCCCCTCGGCATCGGCGATGTAGATATACTCCTCGGTCCCGCCATCCTTCTCCTCGATGGGCAGGCTACGGATCGCCTTTGGGAAGCCCTTGCCGGCGTGTTTCTGGAAGAACCGCTCGCCCTCCAGCCCGCTTGGCAGGCGCAGCAGCGAGGCGGGGCGGTCCGCCAGCGTCGGCAGAATGCGGTCCGCCATCGCGTCGTAATAGCGGGCGAGGTCCAGCTTCGTGGTCTTCGGCTTGGGAAAGATTACCCGGTCCGGGCTGCTGATCCCGATGCCCCGCACCAGTGGGCGGTCGCCCGAGGGGGTTTCGGTTTCCATCTGCACCTCCATCGCCGGCTTGTCCTCGCGCAGCGCAATGAACCGCGCATGGCGCAGGCGGCCTTCCGGGGTGATCTCGGCATAGACCACCTCTGCCACCAGATCGGGCGAGACCCACCGCGCCCCCCGCGTCTCGGCCGGAGCCTCCTCCAGCGGCGTTTTCGGCCGGGCCAGCGCCGCCAGCCGGGTGGCGATCTCCTCCTGCGCGGCATCGTCGAAGCCGGTGCCGACCTTGCCGCGATAGACCAGCTTGCCACCCTCGCGCGTTGCCAGCAACAGCGAGGAGAACGCCCGCCCTCGCTTGTCACTCGGCTGGTAGCCGCAGATCACGAACTCCGCCCGGCGGCTGCATTTCACCTTCAGCCAGGCGGTGGAGCGCCCCCCGCGCCAGGGCGCATGGGCGAGCTTGGAGACGATCCCCTCGCCCCCGGCTTCGCAGATCGTCGCCAGCACCAGCGCCGCATCCCCCTCGATGGCCGGGGACAGCTGCAAAAGGCCGCGGGCGGGCACGTCCTCCAACACCTTTTCCAAGGCTGCTCGGCGCTCTGTCTGCGGCAGGGGCGCGAGGTCGTCGCCGTTCAGGTGCAACAGGTCGAAAGCGTAGAACACGAACGGCCCGCCCTCCTTGATCGCCGCCTGCAGGGCCGCGAAGCCCTGCAACCCCGCGCCGGCCACGATCTCGCCGTCGATCAGCGCGGTGTCGGCGGGAAGCTCGGCCAAGGGCGGCAGCAGCGGCGCGAAACGATCGGACCAGTCGAGCCCGCTGCGGGTGTAGATCCGCGCGCCGCCGCGGCCCACGGCCACCTGCGCCCGGTAGCCGTCATGCTTGACCTCATGCAGCCAGGCCTCGCCGTCGGGCAGGTCCTTCACTGCCGTGGCAAGCTGCGGATTGCGGAAGCGCGGCATCGCGCCCTTGCGCGCGGGGCCGAAGGGGATGGCGGGGCCATCCTTCGTGATCCCGGGCAAGTCGCGCCCGGTGGCAACGCTGGTCAGGTGCCGCTCCACCAGCTGGCTCTCGATGGCCGCGGCGTCCCGGTCCTTCACCATCAGCCAGTTTTCGCGGCCGTTGTCGCCCGCGCGCTTGCCCTTCATCCGCACCAGCGACCAGTTGCCGGTGTTGCGCCGGCCGTGCAGCGCGAAATGCAGGTGGCCCTCGGCCAGCCCATCGGCAACATCGTGGAACGGCTGCCAATGGCCGATGTCCCACAGCATCACCGTGCCCGCGCCGTAATTGCCCTTCGGGATCACGCCCTCGAAGGTCAGGTAGCTCAGCGGATGATCCTCGGTCCGCACCGCCAGCCGCTTGTCGGCAGGGTCAGCCGAGGGGCCGCGCGTCACCGCCCAGCTGAGCAGGACGCCCTGCCATTCCAGCCGCAGATCCCAGTGCAGGCGCGTCGCATCATGCTTCTGCATCGAATAGCGCAGGGCGGTGGCGCTGGATTGGCCCGGATCGGCAGGCTCTGGCGTCTGCCCGAAATCGCGCTTGCCGTGGTAGGTGTCGAGCAGGCCCATCGCCGTCAGGCCGATTTGGGTTTGCGCGCGGGCTTGGCGGCAGGTTTCGCTGGCGCCTTGCGCGCAGGCGCCTTCTTGGCCGGGGCCTTGGCCTCGTCCTTGCCGCTGGCCTTCAGGCTCTGCCGCAGCGCCTCCATCAAGTCGACCACATTCTCGCCCTTCGGCCGCGCCGCATCCTCGCCAGCCGCCGAGCGCGGGGTCTTCTTGTTCTTGCGCTTCGCCTCGATCAGCGCGCGCAGGGCGATGTCGTAATGGTCCTTGAACGCCTTGGCATCGAAGGGCGCGGTCTTGCGGTCGATCAGTTGCGTCGCCACCGCGAGCAGGTCGGCATCCGCCGGCGCATCCTCGATCTGCGAGAACAGCGGCTCGGCCGATCGTATCTCGTCGGCGTAATAGAGCGTCTCCATCAGCAGCCCGTCGCCGCAGGGCCGCACGGCGCACAGCGCCTCCTTGCCGCGCATGGTCAGCTGGCCGAGGCCGATCTTGCCGGCCTTGCGTAGCGCGTCGCGCACCACGCGGTAGGCATCCTCGGCCAGTTCATCCGTCGGCACGACGTAATAGGGCTTGTCGTAGTACAGCGGCGGGATCTCGCCCTCGCCGACGAACTGCACCAGCTCGAAGGTCTTCTTCGTCTCCAGCTTGATCGCGTCGATTTCCCCGGGCTGCAGCAGCAGGTATTCATCCCCCGGCAGCTCATAGCCCTTCAGGATGTCGGCGGTGTTGATCGGCCCCATCCCCGGCACCGTCTTCTCATACTTCACCGCCTTGCCCGAGGGCCCGTGGATCTGGCGAAAGCTGACCCGCGCCCCCGGCTGGGTGGCACTGTGGATTTCCACCGCGATCGACACCAGCGACAGCCGCAACTGGCCCTTCCACACTGCGCGCGATGCCATGTCATCCTCCGGTTGCAAGATCGGGCTTAACGCCGATGCCGGCAGAAGGGGTCCGCGCGCGGCGCGGTTTTCCCGAACCTGACGCCAGGCTGACGCAACGTCGCCCCCCTTGGCGCGGCCGCGCCACCGAAGAAAGCTTGCGCGGCGCAACGCTGTGACAATCATTCCGGCTGACTATTGGATAGCCACCGCTATATGATCCTCGTTGCCGTCGTTGCCCGCCCCCTCTGTCCAGGAACCGTCATGCCGCGACTGCCCCTTCTTGCCCTTGCGCTTCTGCCGATGCTGAGCCAGCCGCTGGCCGCGCAGGAAGCTGCGCCCGCGATTGCGCTGCCCGCCATCTCTGTCACCACGGTCGGCACGGCGATGCTGCGCGACCGGGTGGTCGCCTCGGGACTCGTCACGCCGGTGGAAACGGTGCAGGTGCAGCCGCTGATCGAGGGCCAGCCGATCGAGGCGCTTCTGGTCGATGTGGGCGACCGCGTGGAACAGGGCCAGCCGCTGGCCCGGTTGTCGGATACCGCGCTGACCCTGCGCAAGGGCCAGCTCGAGGCGAGCCACGCCGCCGCCCTCGCCGCCATCGCCCAGGCCGAGGCGCAGCGGGTCGAGGCGCAAAGCGCCGCGGATGAGGCGGTGCGGGTGCGGGACCGGGCCGAACAACTGCGCAGCCAGGGCAGCGGCACCCAGGCGCTGGCCGATCAGGCAAACGCGCAGGCAGCCTCGGCGCTCGCGCGGGTGACAGCGGCCCAGCAGGGCGCGCGGGCGGCCGAGGCGCAACGCGACCAGGTCGTGGCCCAGATCGCCGATATCGACCTGCAGCTGCAGCGCACGCTGGTGATCGCGCCTGTGGCGGGGCTGGTCACCGCCCGCAACGCGCAGGTGGGCGCCATCGCCAGCGCTGCCGGGCAGCCGATGTTCACCCTGATCCGCGACGGGCTGCTGGAACTGCACGCCGATGTCGCCGAGCGCGACGTGCTGCGGCTGGCGCCGGGGCAACCCGCCAGCCTGCGCGCCGCCGGGCTGGCCGATCCGCTGCCCGGCCGGGTGCGGCTGGTGGAACCCACTGTCGATACGGCGTCGCGGCTGGGAAGGGTGCGCATCGCCATCGACACGCCAGACCGCCTGCGCGCCGGCATGTTCGCCGAGGCCGAGATCCTGGTGGCCGAACGCGAGGCGCTGGCGGTGCCGGTGGCCGCGATGGGCGATGCCGAGGTGCTGCGCGTCACTGCAGGCGGCACGGTGGAACAGGCGCCCGTCACCACCGGCATCCGCGATGGCGGGCTGATCGAGATCACCTCGGGCCTGTTCTCGGGCGAGGTGATCGTGGCCCGCGCCGGGGCCTTCGTGCGGCCGGGCGACAGGATCAACCCGGTCCCCACCCCCGTGCCCACCGATGCCACGCAATAGGGGCAAGCGATGAACTTCTCCGCCTGGTCGATCCGCAACCCCATCGCGCCGCTGCTGGCCTTCGTGATGCTGATGGTGCTTGGCTGGCAATCCTTCAGCGCGCTGCCGATCACCCGCTTCCCCAATATCGACGTGCCGCTGGTCGCCGTCACCGTCACCCAGGCAGGCGCCGCGCCGGCAGAGCTGGAAACCCAGATCACCAAGGAGATCGAGGATGCCGTGGCGGGCATCACCGGCGTGAAGAACATCCTGTCCACCGTGTCGGATGGCGTGTCCACCACCTCGGTCGAGTTCCGCATGGAAGTGCCGACCGACAAGGCGGTGCAGGACACCAAGGACGCCATCGACCAGATCCTCGGCGACCTGCCCGGCGATGTGGATGCCCCCATCGTCAGCCGCATCGACGTGGAGGGGCAGGCGATCATGACCTTCGCCGTCGCCTCGCCGGGGATGACCATCGAGGAGCTGTCATGGTTCGTCGATGACCGGGTGAAGCGCACCTTGCAGGGCCAGATCGGCGTCGGCCGCATCGACCGCTATGGCGGCGCCGACCGCGAGATCCGGCTGGAGCTGGACCCGGCCCGGCTGAACAGCCTCGGCATCACCGCCGCCACCGTCAGCCAGCAGCTGCGCGCCACCAATGCCGACCTCGGCGCCGGGCGCAGCGAGCTTGGCGGCGGCGAGCAGGCGATCCGCCTGCTGGGCGACGCGCAGGCCGCGGCGGCGCTGGCCGACACCACCATTGCCCTGCCCTCGGGCCGGTTCGTGAAGGTCTCGGACCTGGGCGAGGTGGTGGATACCTATGAAGAACTCCGATCGTTCAGCCGGTTCAATGGCGAGCAGGTGGTGACCTTCGCCGTGTTCCGCGCCAAGGGCGCGTCCGAAGTCAGCGTGGCCGAGATCGTGGAGGAGAACCTCGCCACCCTGCGCGCCGAGAACCCCGACATCCAGATCACCCCCGTCGATGACACCGTCCACTACACCTATGGCAACTACGAATCCGCCCTGCACACCCTGATCGAGGGCGCCATCCTTGCCGTGCTGGTGGTGCTGGCCTTCCTGCGCAACTGGCGCGCCACGCTGATCGCCGCGGTGGCGCTGCCGCTGTCGGCGGTGCCGACCTTCTGGGTGATGGACCTGCTGGGCTTCTCGCTGAACCTCGTCAGCTTCCTGGCGATCACGCTGGCGACCGGCATCCTCGTCGATGATGCCATCGTCGAGATCGAGAACATCGCCCGTCATATCCAGATGGGCAAGACCCCCTACCGCGCCGCCATCGAGGCCGCGGATGAGATCGGCCTCGCGGTCATCGCCACCACGCTGACCATCGTTGCGGTGTTCGTGCCGGTGTCGTTCATGCCCGGGATTCCGGGGCAGTATTTCAGCCAGTTCGGGATGACCGTCGCCATTTCGGTGCTGTTCTCGCTCCTCGTGGCCCGCCTCATCACGCCGATGATGGCCGCCTACCTGATGCGCCCGTCCGACGCGCACCATGAAGACGGGCGCGAGGGCGCGGTGATGCGCGGCTATACCGCCGTGGTGAAGGCGACGATGCGGATGCGCTACCTGACGCTGCTGGCCGCGCTTGGCGTGCTGGCGGTGTCGATCTACTTCATGGTGCAGATCCCGGGCAGCTTCCTGCCGCCCGAGGATGTCAGCCGCATCTCGATCAGCGTCGAGCTGCCGCCCGGATCCTCGCTGGAGGATACCGACCGCAGCACCGAGGCGATGCGCGCCGCGATTGCCGAGGTGGAAGGCGTGCGCGACGTGTTCGTGCTGGGGGGCTCCTCCCCGACGGGAGAGATGGACATCCGCCGCGCCGCCGTCTCTGTGCTGCTGGACCGGCTGGACCACTCGCTGCTGCACCGCCTGGCAGAGATCGGCCATGACATCCCCGGCCTTGGCCGGATGATCCCGCCGATGCAGTCGGATGGCCGCACCCGCACGCAATCGGAAATCGAGACCGAGATTTTTGCCAAGCTGGCCGCCCTGCCCGACCTGCGCACCTACAAGCTGAACGACCGCGGCGACCGCGACCTGACCTTCTCGGTGCTGGCGGGGAACGAGGCGGACCTCAACATCGCCGTCGCCCGGCTGGAAACCGCGCTGCGCGGCGATCCGTTGCTGGCGAATGTGTCCGCCACCGGCGCCCTGCCGCGGCCCGAGGTGCAGATCCGCCCGCGCAGCGACGAGGCCGCGCGGCTTGGCATTTCCACGACGGCCATCGCCGAGACAGTGCGGGTGGCGACGATTGGCGATTATGACGCGGCGCTGGCGAAGGTTGCCATCGATGACCGGCTGATCCCGGTGCGCGTGCAGCTGACGGACCGGATCAAGGACGATCTGGCCAGCATCGGCGCGCTGCGGGTGCCCACCGCCGCAGGCGGCAGCGTGCCGCTGAATGCGGTGGCCGACATCACCGTCTCGCAGGGGCCAAGCGCCATCAACCGCCTGAACCGTGAGCGGCGCGCCACTATCGGCGCCAACCTGCCAGAGGGCGTGGCGCTGGACACCGCCAGCGCCCGCTTCCGCGAGATCGCGGCGGGGGTGGAGCTGCCGGCGGGGGCGCGCATCGCAGAATCGGGCGATGCCGAGGTGCAGCAGGAGCTGGTCGCAAGCTTCGGCAACGCGATGATCCTGGGGCTGATGCTGGTGCTGACGGTGCTGATCTTGCTGTTCAAAAGCGTGATCCAGCCCTTCACCATCCTGTTTTCCTTGCCGCTGGCCATCGGCGGCGTCGCGGCGGCGCTGATCGTCACCGGCAGCCCGGTGTCGATGCCGGTGCTGATCGGGATCCTGATGCTGATGGGCATCGTGACCAAGAACGCCATCCTGCTGGTGGATTTCGCCATCGAGATGCGGGCGCAGGGCCTGAACCGCTTCGACGCGATGGTCGAGGCGGGCCGCAAGCGGGCGCAGCCGATCGTGATGACCTCGATCGCCATGTCGGCCGGGATGCTGCCCTCGGCGCTTGGCGTGGGCGAGGGCGGATCGTTCCGCGCGCCGATGGCGACGGCAGTGATCGGCGGCATCATCGTGTCGACCGTGCTGAGCCTGGTGATCGTGCCGTCGTTCTTCCTGATCATGGATGATCTGTCCTGGCTGCTTGGCCGCATCTTCGGCGGGCTGGTCGGCAAGAAGGAGGAGGAGCCAGACGCCCCCGATGCCGCCCGCACCGAGGCCGATCTGAAGGCGCTGACCGCGCGGATGGACAAGCTGGAAACCGGCGGCGCCCCCGGCAAGGGCGGCGGCCTGCGCCACGCGGCCGAGTAGCGCGCACCCGGTTCCGCCCTCCGCCGTCACTTTGTGCGGAACGATCCTGCGACTGCCCCGTTGACCCCTGAACAAGGCGGGAGTCAGCAGCATGCAGCATGCGCCAGCACAGCCCGCACCGCAGGGTCGCGGTGTGCATCAGCCCGGTCCAGCGCGGCCGCCGGCATGTCGCGTCTCGTTGCCCTTCCCCGCCCTGCCCTTCCTCGATCCGGGATAGCCCGCGCTGCCGCAGCAGCGCCCGGGAACGGCCGTTCCCCCGACAGCCACAGACAAGATCGAGGACCCACAGATGCCATTGCCAGACTGGAAGACAACCCGCCGCGGGTTTTTGGGAGGGGGCGCCGGTGCCGCCGCGCTGACCGCGCTGGCGGTGCCGCTGGACGCGCAATCGCCTGAGCCGGAGCCGCTGGAAAACTACGCGCCCGAATACTTCACCGCCGAGGAATGGCAGTTCGTGATGGCTGCCACCGCGCTGCTGATCCCCTCGGGCCCCACCCCCGGCGCCATCGAGGCGCGGGTGCCGGTGTTCATCGACCTGCAGCTGGCCAGCGAGTTCGGCGCCGCCGCCGACTGGTACATGGCCGGCCCGCACGCCGCCGATGCCGACCCGCTGCTGGGCTACCAGACCCCGCTGACCCCGGCCGAAGTCTACCGCGAAGGCATTGCCGCGCTGAACGCCTGGTGCGAGCAGACCCATGACGCCCCCTTCGCGGAACTGCTGCCCCAGCTGCAGCTGGAGGTGCTGGCGGCGCTGGACGAGGGCGACGTGACGCTGCCGGCCGAGATGCGCGACTTCTTCGATCTGCTGCTGCAGAACACCAAGGAAGGCTTCTTCGCCGACCCCAAATACGGCGGCAACCACCGCATGGCGGGCTGGACGCATATCGGCTTTCCGGGCGCGCGGGCCAGCTATCTGGAATGGGTGGACAAGCACAACGTGCCCTACCCGCTGGGGCCGGTGGCAATCTCGGGCGAGAGGGGCTGACCATGGCACGGACAGAAGCGAAGAAAGACGTCGTCATCGTCGGCCTCGGCTGGACCGGATCCATCCTCGGCATCGAACTCGCGCGCGAGGGGTTGGAGGTTCTGGCGCTGGAGCGCGGCCCCGACCGCTATACCGTGCCCGATTTCCGCTATCCCGACGTGATCGACGAACTGAAATACGGGATCCGCTTCGGCTTCATGCAAAAGCCGCGGAACTCGACGATCACCATCCGCCGCACCCTGCAGGAAACCGCGCTGCCCTACCGCAAGCTGGGCTCGTTCCTGCCCGGTGACGGGGTCGGCGGCGCCGGCATCCACTGGAACGGCCAGAACTGGCGCGCGATGGAGAACGAGTTCGAGCTGCGCAGCTATGTCGAGGACAACTTCGGCGCCGACATCATCCCCGAGGACATGACGATCCAGGACTGGGGCGTGACCTACGCCGAGCTGGAGCCCTATTTCGACCGCTTCGAACATGTCCTCGGCATCTCGGGCCAGGCCGGCAACGTGAACGGCCAGATCATCGAGGGCGGCAACCCGTTCGAGGCACCGCGCAGCCGCGATTTCCCGCTGCCGCCGCTGCCCAACACCTATGACTCCGTGCTGTTTGCCGAGGCCGCCCGCGCCATGGGCTACCACCCGTTCCCGCGCCCGGCCGCCAATGCCTCGGCGGCCTGGACCAATGAATACGGGATGCAGCTTGGCCCCTGCAACTTCTGCGGCTTCTGCGAGCGCTATGGCTGCCTGAACTACTCCAAGGCCTCGCCGCAGACCTGCATCCTCGATGCCCTGCGCCGGATGCCGAATTTCAGCTACCGCACCAATTCCGAGGTGCTGCGCGTCGATCTGGCCGAAGACAAGCAGACGGCGACCGGCGTCACCTATTGGGACGAGGAAGCACAGGAAGAGGTGTTCCAGCCTGCCGATATCGTGCTGCTGTGCGCCTACCAGCTGCACAACGTCCATCTGATGCTGCTGTCGGGCATCGGCGAGCCCTACAACCCCGTCACCGGCGAGGGCGTCACCGGCAAGAACTATTCCTACCAGATGAATGGCGGCACCACGCTGTTCTTCAAGGACAAGCATTTCAACCCCTTCGTCGCCTCGGGCGCCAATGGCCTGTCCATCGACGATTTCGCCATCAACCAGATCGACTTTGCGGCCGAGGGCTTCATCGGCGGAAGCTACATCACCGCCGGCGTCGCCAATGGCCAGCCGATCCGCGGCATCGGTTTGCCCAAGGGCACGCCAAGCTGGGGCGAGGAGTGGAAGACGGCGATTGGCGAATGGTACGGGCATTCCATGTCCATCGGCTCGCACGGGTCGAACATGGCCTACCGCGATTGCTACCTTGACCTTGACCCCACCTATACCGACCGGCATGGCCGCCCGCTGATGCGGATGACCTTCAACTGGAAGCCGAACGACATCCGCATGACCCAGTTCATGCGCAGCAAGATCGAGCCCATTGCCGAGTCGATGAACCCCGACACCTGGCAATCGTCGTTCAAGAGCGAGGGCGCGCAGTATGACGTGCGGCCCTACCAGACCACGCACAATGTGGGCGGCGCGATCATGGGCGACGATCCGAACACCTCGGCCGTCAACCGCTACCTGCAGGCCTGGGGCCAGCACAACGTGTTCTCGATCGGCGCTGCCGCCTTCCCGCAGAACATCCAATACAACCCGACCGGGACGGTAGGGGCGCTGGCCTATTGGGCCGCCGACGCGATCCGCAAGGATTACCTGCCCAACCCCCGGCCCCTGGTCTGAGGAGACGCACCCATGCTCACCTTCCTGCGCATCCTCACCGGCCTCGTGCTTCTGGGCCTTGTCGTTCTGGCCGCCATCCTGTTCATCCCGGTCCAGAGAACCCCGGCGCTGGCCGCGCTGCCCGAGGATTACGCCCCGCCCGAAGGCGCGGGCGAATACACCATGCGGCTGGCCGATTGCGAGGCCTGCCACACTGCCGAGGGCGGCGTTCCCTTCGCCGGGGGCCGCAAGATCGAAAGCCCGCTTGGCACGATCTACTCCACCAACATCACGCCCGACGAGGGCACCGGCATCGGCAACTACAGCCTCGATGAGTTCCGCGCCGCGCTTTACGACGGCATCCGCCAGGACGGCGCGCATCTCTACCCGGCGATGCCCTATGCGAACTATCGCAAGCTGTCGGAAGAGGATGTCCGCGCGCTCTATGCCTTCTTCATGGAAGAGGTGGAGCCGGTCAGCAATCCGGGGCCGGAAACTGCCCTGCCCTTCCCCTTCAACCAGCGTTGGGGCATCCGCACCTGGAAATGGGCGGCGCTTGGCGAGCCGGGCGAGATTTCGTCCACGGGCGATGCGCTCTATGACCGCGGCGCCTATCTGGTCGAGGGGCCGGGCCATTGCGGCGCCTGCCATACGCCGCGCAACCTGGTGATGGGCGAGGCTGGCTATACCGCGATGGACGGCGACTTCCTGACGGGCGGCGAGATCGACGGCTGGACCGCCCCGCCGTTGCGCGGCCCGGACAGCGCGATCCGCGACTGGTCGACCGATGACCTGAAGCTCTACTTCGCCTCGGGCCGCAACAACCATGCGGGCGTGAACGGCGAGATGCAGCTGGTGATCCGCGACTCGCTGCAATTTTACTCGGACGAGGATCTGGATGCCGTGGTCGCCTATCTGCGCACCCTGGGGGATGCGACCGAGGGCGGAAACGTCCGGCCGGCCGATCCGCCGCGCACCGTGGACCGGCTGCAGCCCGGCGAGGCCGGCGGCACCGAGGCCGTGCTGACCTCGGCCGAACCGGGCATGGCAATTGGCCCGCGGCTCTACCTCGACAATTGCAACGCCTGCCACTTCGTCGATGGTCGCGGCGCCGATCAGGTGTTCCCGGAACTCGACGGCAACCACCTGGTCAACGCGCCCTCGGCGACCGGGCTGATCGACACGATCCTGAATGGCGCGGAAGTGCCGTCCACCACCCTGCGGCCCTACTCGCTACGGATGCCGGGCTTTGCATGGCGGCTGACGGATGAGGAGGTGGCCGAGCTTGCAACCTTCGTCCGCACCGCCTGGTCCAACAGCGCCGAGCCCGTGACCGCAGCCGACGTGGCAGCGCGGCGCGAGACTGCGGAAGAGCGTGCGGCGGCCGAATAGCCCTTGCTGCCGCGCATCTGACTCAGATCAAGGAAAATTGCACCTCCCTGCGGCATGTTTGCCCGCAGGGAGGCGCGCATGGATATCATACCCCTTATCGACCGGCTCGGCGAAGGCCCGACCGCGGCCCTTTTCGGGCTGCTGACCGGCGCCGTCTTCGGCATTGCCGCACAGCGATCCGCCTTCTGCCTGCGTGCCGCGGCGGTGGAGTTTGCCCGCGGCAGCCTTGGCCCCAAGGTCACGGTCTGGTTCCTGACCTTCTCGACCGCGATGGCCTGGGTGCAGGGCGCGCAGCTTGCCGGCCTGTTCCGGGCGGAAGATGCCCGGATGATGGCGGTCGCCGGCTCCTGGTCCGGCGCGATCATCGGCGGCCTCATGTTCGGCGTCGGCATGGTGATGGCCCGCGGCTGTTCCGGCCGGCTGCTGGTGCTGGCCGCCACCGGCAACTTGCGTTCGGTCGTCTCGGGCCTGATCTTCGCCGTCGTCGCGCAGATGAGCCTGCATGGCTGGCTCGCCCCGGTCCGCGAATATCTGGCCGGGCTGGCCGTCACGCCCGGCGGGCGCAATGTCGATCTGCTGGCGGTCCTTGGCCTGCCGGGAGGCGCGGGCTTCGCGCTCGGCCTGCTGCTCTCGGCCTTCGCGCTGGTGCTGTCCTGGCGCAACAAGGTCGGTGTCCGGCAGATGGTCTTCGCCTCGGGCGTCGGCTTTGCCGTGGCGCTTGGCTGGGTGCTGACCTGGACGCTGGCGCAATCAAGCTTCGAGCCGATGGCGGTGACCTCGGCCACCTTTACCGGCCCGTCCGCCAACACCCTGATGTTCTTCCTGATCCCCGCCCCGGTGCTGGAATTCGACGTGGGCCTCGTGCCCGGCGTCTTCCTTGGCGCCTTCCTGTCGGCGGCGCTGAAGGGAGAGCTGCGGCTGCAGGGCTTCGACGATGCCGCCACCATGCGCCGGTCGATGGCCGGCGCGGTGCTGATGGGCTTTGGCGGGATGCTGGCGGGCGGCTGCACCATCGGCGCCGGCGTCACCGGCGGGTCGATCTTCGTCGCCACCGCCTGGCTGGCGCTGCTGTGCATGTGGATCGGCGGCATGGCCGCCGACCTTGTGCTGGACCAGCGCGGCGCCGGGGTGCCCGCCTGAGGCTACTCGAACTCCATCTCGGCAAAGACCACGCCGGCATTCTTGGTCGCCAGCTCTTCGAACGTGTCCAGATAGGCCCATTGCGACTGATCGACGTAATAGGCCTCGCCCAGATCGCCCCCCGCCTCCAGATGCGCGCCGATCTTGGCGCGCAGGTCCACAAGGTAGTCGCGGGTTTCATGCGTCACCGTCGCAAGATCGGTGGGGTGACCATGCCCCGGGATCACCAGCGCCGGGGCCAGCGGCATGAAGGCCGTCTCCCAGGTCTCGATCCAGCAGGACGTGCAGGTGCCCTCGAAGATCGGCGGCATCCGTTCGTGAAAGGCGATGTCGCCGGCGATCATCACGCCCTTTTCCGGCATCCAGACCTGCGTGTCGCCGGGGCTATGCGCGGGGCCAAGGTGCAGCACCTCGATGCGGGTGTCGCCCATCACGATCTCGCGCCGGTCCTCGAAGATCTCGGTCGGGGCGGTCGGCACGGTGCCTTCCGCGTTCTCGCGCGCGTAGGATTTCAGCGAGGCCAGATCCTGCCCGTTGCCATCGGCAAACTCCTCCGCCGCCTCGGCATGGGCCAGCACCGGCACGCCCTGCGCTGTCCAGTAGCCATTGCCCAGCATCGCATGGCCCTGCCCGTTCTCGACAATGACCAGCCGCACCGGCTGATCGGTCACAGCGCGGATCTCCTCGTGCAGGGCCTTGGCCAGCAGGAAGGAGGCGCCGGAATTGATGACCACCACCCCGTCGCCGGTGACGATGAAGCTGAGGTTGTTGTTATGCCCGGCATTCTCATAGGTCGGCGGCGCGGTAGCACCGATGGCCGAGAACACGCCCGGCGCCACCTCCACCGGCTTGGCGTAGAGCACCGAGCCGGGGTATTGGTCGGGGATGTCTTCCGAGGCGAGGGCGGGGCCGGCCATCAGGGCGATCAGGGCAAGACGGCGCATCATGCTTCCTCCACGAAGCGGAAGCCATCGCCCTGCCGTTCGGCATGGCCGATGCCACCCCCCGGCAGGTGAAAGCCGATCAGCCGCATCTGCGCCGCCGCGATCTGGTCCAGCAGCCGGCCGCGCGTCGTCGCCGCCGTCTCTGCATCCTGATCCGAGCCAGAGGGCCAGCCCGGCCGCTCGAAGGCGACGTGATGGTTGCCAAGCGCATCGCCCACCACCATCACCGACTCCGAACCGCCGCGCAGCTCGAACGCCATATGGCCGGGGGTATGGCCGGGGGTCAGCCGGGCCGCGATGCCGGGCAGGATCTCCTCGCCATCGGCGAACAGGGTAACGCTGTCCGCCAGCACCTCCAGCCGCCGCGCCGCGCCCACGGCAAAGGCGGTGCGCTCGGGGCCGATGCTGTCCACGGTGGCCGGGTCCGTCCAATAGTCGAACTCCGCCTGCCCCATCATGTAGGTGGCATTGGGGAACACCGGCTCGTCGAACTCGTCCAGCAGCCCCCAGAGGTGATCGGGGTGGCCATGGGTGAAGGCGACATGCGTCACCTCCTCCGCCGTCAGGCCAAGGGCGTCCATCGCCTCGGCCAGCTTTCCGGCGGTGGGCATGAAATCGGGGCCGGCGCCCACGTCGAACAGCACGGTATGGGTTCCGTCGCGTAGCAGCGTCACGTTGCAGGGCGGCTCCAGCCGGTCGGTCGGCAGGGCATAACGGGTCAGGATGTCCTGCATCTCGGCCTGCGGCATCCCGCCAAGGATGAAATCGCCGGGCAGGACAAGATGCCCGTCGGACAGGGTGTCGATCTGCATCTGGCCAAGGGTCAGCGTCGCGCTGGCCCAGCTGCGGCGCGGCAGCAGCGGCAAAAGCCCGGCGGCAGTGGCAGAGGTCAGCAGGGTGCGGCGGGTGAGGGTCATCTGTTTCTCCATTGGGAAGGCCGGGGCGCGCGGCCCCGGCCCGTGCAGGTCAGCCGAAAATGTCGGCGGTGATGCCTTCGTACCAGCCAAGGCTTTCCTCATAGGTCGCCTTGCGCAGCGCGGCATCCTCGCCGGTCTGGCTGATGAAGCTTTCAACGCTGGCGATCTTCTCGGGCGTCGGTTCATAGGAGGCGCCGACCTTCACCCCGTCCTCGGGCGCGATCAGCGACCAGCAGGTGTTGGAGTATTTGGCCGGGAACTGCTTCGAACCGGTCAGCTCTGCCCGGATCGCCATGGCCGCGACCTTGGCCTGGCTGTTGGCCGAGAAGGCCGATTTCGGCATGTCGCCCTGCGCGCTGGCATCGCCCAGAACCCAGATGTTCGGGTCGGCCTTGGTCTTCATGCTGGCCGGATCGACCGGCGCCCAACCCGAGGCATCGGTCACGCCTGCCGCCGCCGCGATGGCGCCCGCCATCTGGCCGGGGATGACGTTGCAGACATCGACCTTCTGCACCTCGCCGTCGATCAGCACCTCCATGCTGCCGGGGCGCACCTCGACCACATTGCCGCCCATGTCAGGGCCGATCCATTCGATCATGCCGGAGTAGTGCTTCTGCCAACCCTCCTCAAACAGCGCCTGCTTGGAATACTTGTCCTTGGGGTCCACGATCAGGATCTTCGCCGTCGGGTTCATCTGCGTCAGCATATGGGCGACCATCGACACCCGCTCATAGGGGCCGGGCGGGCAGCGATAGGGGTTCGGCGGCGCGATCATGCAGAAAAGGCCGCCTTCCGGCATCGCCTCGATCTGCGCCTTCAGCAACTGGGTCTGCGGCCCGGCCTTGTAGGCGTGGGGCATGGTTTCCGCGTCCGCAAGGCTCCAGCCCGGAACGCTGCCCTCCACAAAGTCGATGCCGGGCGAGATCACCAGCCGGTCGTAGGGCAGCACGTCCCCGCCCGCGAGCGTGACGGTGCGCGCGGCCGGATCGACGCCCGCCGCCCTGTCCTGCACTACGGTCACGCCGCCGGCGGCGATGGCATCATAGCCATGGGCGAGGCTGTCGAACTCACGAAAGCCGCCGAGGTAGAGGTTGGAAAAGAAGCAGGTGTAATAGGTGGCGTTCGGCTCGATCAGGGTCACGTCCAGCGCGCCCTTGGCATCCTTGGCAAGGTAGCGGGCCACGGTCGCGCCGCCCGCGCCGCCGCCGATCACCACCACGCGCGGCTTGGTCTGGCCGAGGACGCGGGGTGCCGACAGGGCGGCGGTGGCGGCAACGGCAGAGTGGATGAAGATCCGTCTGTTCAGCATTGAAATTCCTCCCTTTCATCGTTACGCGGCACGTCTTGCGGCGCCGCTTCGGCTTGCCCCGCTACTCCTCCAGCCCGGCGAAATACGCGGCCAGCGCCGCGATCTCTTCGTTCGAGAGGCGGCCGGCCATCATCTGCATCACCGGATGCGGCCTGAGCTTCTCCTTGTAAGCGTGCATGGCGATGACGAAATCCTCGGCCGGCCACTGCGTGATCGACGGGATGCCCCGGTCGGACCCGTCGCGCTGATGGCAGGTGGAGCATTCGCTGGAGAGGTAGGCGCCATATTCGGCATCGCCCTCGATCGCCAGGATCTCGGGCGCAAGGTCGGGGAGGGTCTTGCGCGCGGTCGGCTCTGCCTCGGGGATGTCGATGGGGCGGTCGGAATAGTCGCGCAGGAAGGCCAGCAGGTCGGCGCGCTGGCCCTCGTCCGCCAGGCCCTTGAAGGCCATGCGGGTGCCCGAGACGAGTGCCTTGGGGTTTTCCACATAGGCATCGAGGGTTTCCAGCGTCCAGGTCAGCCCGTCGCTGCCCATCCGGGCCATGCTCTTGGAATAGCTGAAATCCGGCTCCGATCCGGCCCGGCGGCCATAGAGTCCGTTCAGCTGCGGGCCGACGCGGTTGACGGCATCCGGGCCGATCCGGTGGCAGGCGGAGCATTGGCGCTGGAACAGCGTGGCGCCGCGTGGCGCGTCGCCAATCAGGTTCGCCGCCGCGGGAGAGGAGACCGCGGCGGCGGCGATGACAAGGGGCGCAAGGACCAGTCCTGCGCGGGCCATGTCACTGGCTCAGGGTAGAGAGATAGGCGATCACTGCCTGCAGGTCGCTGTCCTTCTTGAGGCCCGCAAAGGACATCTTGTTCTTCGGAATATAGCCCTTGGGATCGGCCAGGTAGGCAGTCAGCTCTTCATGCGTCCAGACAAGCCCCCCGGCCCCGGCATCGAGCATCGGCGCGGAATACTTGAAGCCCTCTACCGTGCCCGCGGGCCGCCCGACGATTCCGTTCAGCACCGGACCCACTGCGTTCTTGGCCCCGTCGCCGACCTTGTGGCAGGCGGCGCATTTCTTGAACACCTTCTCGCCGGCGGCGACCAGCTCGGGATCGGCGGCGGCGGTTTGGGCGGGTTCGGCCGCAGCCTCGGGGGCCGCTTCCGGCGCGGCCTCGGCCGCAGCAACCTCGGGCGCGGGTTCGTCGCCGGTGGCATCGGCCACCGCTTCGGCCACCTCGGCCACCGGGCCATCGTCGGTGGTGTCGTTCGGCGTCACGTCCAGCACGGTGGCATGGGCGGTGATCTCCACGCTGTCCTTGCAATCGGTCATGCAGGGTTCGCGGATGAAAGCGGGCAGTTCGGTGGTGTCGCGGTCATCCAGGATGAAGCCGCCGGCATTGGGCATCTCGACCTCGGCGAAGGTCTCTTTCGACAGCACGAAGTCGTCGTCCACCAGATCGTTCGAGTAGAGGATATAGGCGACGATGGCATAGACCTCGTCATTGCTCAGCGACTGCGCATTGCCGAAGGGCATGGAGCGGTGGACATAATCCCAGGTGGTGGAGAGATAGGGCCAGTAGGAACCCACGGTCTTCAGCGGATCGTCGCGGTCCAGCGTGCCCATGCCGCCCGCCAGCTTGGGCCAGTTGTCGACGCCCTCGGCAAACTCGCCGTGGCAGATGGCGCAGTTTTCCGAAAAGACCTCTTCGCCCGTCAGCACGTCGCCCGAGCCTTCGGGCAGGCCGAGCCCGTCGGGGCGCACGTCATGGTCCCAGGCGGCGAGTTCTTCTGGCAGGGCCGAGCGGCCGAGGCCGATCTTTTCGGCCAGTGCCGGGGTCGCCAACAGGCACGAACCAAGGACGGTGCCGATCACCCGATCAAGAAATTTCGACATTCTCCGCCTCCCCGTTCGCCTTCACCCACCAGGTCTGGATGCAGTTGTTGTGATAGATCGAGTTCAGGCCGCGGAAGTCCCGCAGCTCGGTCTTGGTCGGCTGCACATAGCCGGTGGAGTCGATGGCGCGCGATTGCACCAGCATTTCCGAGCCGTCCCAGACATGGTCGAAGTAGAAGCGGCTGACCGCCATCTCCTGCCCCGGCGCGGCGAGGCGCGCGGGCATCCAGGTCTTGCCGCCATCGACGGTGACATCGACACGGGTGATCGCGCCGCGGCCCGACCAGGCAAGGCCGGTGATGACCAGCGGGCCGGGGCCATGCTTGATCGGCATCTGCGGGCTGGGGCTGGTGACGATGGATTTGGCATCCATGACCCAGGTGAACTTGCGCGAGGTGCCGTCGGCCAGCGTGTCGGTGTATTTCGAGGTTTCCTCGCGCTGCTCCCACGGCTGGTCGCCAACTTCGATGCGGCGCAGCCACTTGATCCACATGTTGCCTTCCCAGCCCGGCACACAGAGCCGGACGGGATAGCCATGTTCCTTGCGCAGCGCCTCGCCATTGGCCTTGAAGGCCACGAGGCAATCGTCCATCGCCTTTTCCAGCGGGATCGAGCGGCCGTTCGAGGAGGCATCGGCGCCCTCGACCAGGATCCATTTGCCCTCGGGCTTGACGCCCGCCTCTTCCAGCAGCAGCCGCAGCGGCACGCCGGTATATTCCATGTTGTGGATCATGCCGTGGGTGAACTGCGCACCGTTCAGCTGGCTGCCGGCCCATTCCATCCCGGTATTGGCGGCGCATTCGAGGAAGTAGGTGCGGGTTTCGCGCGGGAACCGCTCAAGATCGGCATAGGTGAAGATCAGCGGGGTATCGACCAGCCCGTTGATCATCAGGCGGTAGTCTTCCTTCGCCAGCTCGATGGCGCCGGAATGGTGCCGCTCGAAGGCGCAGCCCTGCGGGGTGATGGTGCCATCAAGCGCGTGGATCGGGGTGAAGTTGATCGAGGAAATGGTGTCGGCGGTCAGCCATTCGACGTTGCGGCGCACCACGTCGCCCTCGAACCGGATCGGCAGGCCGTAGGGGGTGGCATCGACGCCGTCGCCAAGGCCCTGCGCCCAGGGCTGGATTTCGGTGATCAGCGGGTCGGGCTCGGCGGCACGGGCGACGCCGGCACCAAGCAGCGCCCCGCCAGCCGCAACACCGGCACCGAGGAAGCCCCGGCGCGTGGTGGCGATCTGCGGCGCCTTTGTGGTTTCGGGTTCGTCGGTCATGACAAACTCTCCTTGCTGGTCTCCGGCGCTTTGCGGGCCGGGTTGCGGAACGCGCACTGCCCGCAGGCAGCAGCGCAAAGATCAGGCTCAGACGCCGGTGACGACGACAGAGGTGTTGGGGGTCAGTTTCACGGTGCCGATCTTGCGCAGATGGGATTCGATCACATCCCAGATCTGCGGGCCTTCGGTGCCCTCGTTGACACTGGCCCAGCCGGCGACGGTGTAGGATTTCGACGCCTCGATGGCCTCGCCCGTGTCGACCAGCGTCATGTTCGAGATGCGGCTGCCGATGGGTTTGGCAACGTCGATATGGTAGCCAAGGCCGCCGACGCGGACCATGTCGCCGCCCTGCTGGTAATAGGGATCGGTGTTGAAGATGTTGTCGGCGACGTCTTCCAGGATGGTCAGGATCGTCTCGCCGGTCATCTCTGTCCGGTAGCATTCGCCATAGGACATCGAGGTGGCGTTGTGGATATCCTCGCGGGTGATCGGGTCGCCCGGCAGCAACGTGGTGCCCCAGCGGACGCCGGGAGACATGGCGATCTGGCTGTCGCGTTCGGACCGGATCGCATCGCAGATCAGGTCATCCCAGGTGCCGTTGAAGTTGCCGCGGCGGTAGAGCAGGCTTTCGGTCTGGCCGACCACCTCTTCGAGCTGGTCCTTGAAGGGCGCCCGGCCGGTATCGATCAGCGAGGCCATCTCGGGATCGGGGGCGATGACGTCCGAGAAGATCGGGATCAGCTTGTGGCGGAAGCCCATCATGCGGCCGTCGCGCACGTCGAGATCGACGCGGCTGACAAACTTGCCGTTGGAGCCGGAGGCGATGAGGATCGTCTCGCCCACCACCACCGGCTCGGGGATGGCGTCATGGGTGTGGCCGGTCAGGATCACGTCGATGCCCTTCACGCGGCCGGCCATCTTGCGGTCGACGTCGAAGCCGTTGTGGGAGAGGCAAACCACCAGATCGACGCCCATGGCGCGGACCTCGTCCACCACTTCTTGCATCCGTTCCTCGCGGATGCCGAAGGAGTAGTCGGGGAACATCCATTTGGGGTTGGCGATGGGCATGTAGGGGAAGGCCTGGCCGATGACGGCAACCTGCAGGCCGGCCTTTTCGAAGATCTTGTAGGGCTCGAAGGCCGGTTCGTCCCATTCCACGTCGAAGATGTTGGCGCCGAGGAAGGGGAAGGGCAGCGTTTCCACGATCTCCTTCACGCGGTCCTGGCCAAGGGTCCATTCCCAATGCGAGGTCATCGCCTCGGTGCCGAGCGCGTTCATCACATCGACCATGTCCTGACCTTTGGTGGCCAGCGAGGTCATGGAGCCGTGCCAGGTGTCGCCGCCGTCCAGCAGGATGGAATCGGGCCGCGCGGCGCGGATCGACTTTACCACCGTCGCCACCCGGTCCATGCCGCCCATCCGGCCATAGCTGCGGGCCAGCGCGGTGAAATCGTCATGGGTCAGCGCATAGGCATCCGGCGTGCCGGGCTGGATGCCGAACATCTGCAGGAAATCCTTGCCGGTCACATGCGGCGGCTTGCCCTTCGCCTCGCCGACGCCGAGGTTGATCTCGGGCTCGCGGAACCAGATCGGCTTCAGCTGGGCGTGGATGTCGGTGATGTGGATCAGCGTCAGGTTACCGAAATCGTCGAACTGCAGCAGCTGGTCTTGGGTCAGCACCTGCTGCGCCGCCAGTTTCGACCAGTTGCCGAAGCCTGACGTGCCCCAGAGGGCCGAGGCGGCCATGCTGGCCTGAAGGAACTCGCGGCGGGAAATCATCTGTCTGTCGCTCCATCATCGTCGGCAAGCCGGGACCGGCCGCGCAAGGGCTGCGCGCCGGGCGGGTCGCCCAGGTCGGCGGGTGGGTGGTGGCGGCGCTGCGGCGCGCCGCCGGTTTTCAGCAGACGTCAGGGACGGACCGAGACGCCCTCGATGGACAGCCCCTCGCCACGCGAGGCGACGTAAAGCTCCAGCGCGCGGAACTCTTCGGATCCGGCGGCGAAGGTTTCAGCGCGGGTGTCGCGCACGCAGCCCACGAAGCGCTGGTGGATCGAGACCACGCCCGCATCCTTCAGCCGGTAGGTCGGGAAGCCGTTGATCTGGCCCTGGCTGAGGTGGTCGGCGCGGATCATGTTGCCGGCATTGTCCTCGTGGCAATTGGCGCAGGCGAGTTCGAGCTGGCCATAGCGGGTGTAGTAGATTTCCTTGCCCCGCTCCCACCAGTCGGCGGCGGCGCCGTCGATGGACACTTTCATCGGCTCTCCGCGCGATTGCAGCGAGATGGCCGAGGTCATGTTCTTCATGTCGTTGCTGTTCCACTTCCAGGCTTCGGCGCCCATCCGGTTGGTGCGGCAATCGTTGATGAAGTTCTCCATCGACCACAGGTCGCTGCCCGCGCCGTTCATCTTCGGCATCGAGGTGCGGACACCCTTCATGCTTTCGATGCCCTCGTGGCAGGTGGCGCAGCTCTTGCCCTCGGTCCCGTCGACCGTGTCCCACATGTCGAGGCCCTGATCGGCAAAGACCATCGCCGGGTTGTCGAAGTCGTCCATCTGCATCACGCGGGTTTCCGACTCGCGGTAGAGCCAGCCGGAATAGACCTCGGTCAGCACACCCTCCACGGCGGGACCGGGCGCGACGCGGGTCACCAGCTCGACGTCCTCGTTCACGACCAGCTCCGCATCCGGGCTCGGGTCGGCCAGCGCAGCGCCGGCGGCCAGAACGGCCAGCACGGAGGCGGCGGCAAGTTTGCTGCGGTAAGGCAGTCGCATCTTTCTCATCCTCCCTGGGTGGGACCGCCCGCGCCCCCGGCGCGGATGGTCTGTCCTTGGTCTCGCGCGCTCCCCCGCGCTGCGGGCCGCTTAAGCCAGCTCGATCGGCTTCACATCCTCGTAGACAGAGCCGTCATCGTCATACCAAGTGAACTTGAACTCGCCGGCCGCATCGACCTTCGCGTCAAATTCAAAGTACGGGTTTGTCGAAACCGCCGGGTCGATGGCGATGTCGATCACGTTCACACCGTTGAAATCACAGGTGAAGCGGTTGATGATCGACCGCGGGATCAGCGTGCCATCGGCGTTCTTGCGCTGGCCGGATTCCATCGGGTGGCTGATCAGGGTCTTGAGCGTCACCACCTCGCCGGCGGCGGCCGATTTCGGCACCTTGACGCGGGGTTTTACATCGTTTGCCATTGTTTTCTCTCCAATACCGGGATCAGCCGCCGCAGCCGCCGATGGTGACCTTCACGGTGGATTGCGCCTGCACGAAGCTGCCATCGGGCATCTTGGCGATGGCGATCACGTCCTGCGTCTTGGCCAGGCGGATCCGGGTCGAGGCCATCTGCGAGCCTGCGGCGGGGCCGAAGGTGAAGGTCACCACTTCCGGTTCCGGGTTGCCGGATGCCAGCACGATGATCGACACGGCGCCGGGGGCATCGACGGCCACCGGCACGGTGTTGCCGTTCTCGGCGATCTCGGGCGCGGTCAGCGTGATGCCCCCGGTTCCGGTTGCAGCACCGCCGGTAAAGGCCGCCACGGCATCCTCGACGGCGGCGCGGGCCGGCATCGGCAGCGCCGCGACCGCAAGGCCGCCAAGGCCAAGCGCGAGGGCGTTGCGTCTGGTAATGTTCATCATGTCCTCCTCGAACTGGTTCGGCCTGCCCCTGTCACTCTTTGAGCGTCAGGAGATAGGCAACAACATCCTCGACCTGCTGCGCGGTCAGGATGGGTGGAAGCTCGGCCGTGGGGGCCTTGCCGGTGTAGCCGTCGCCCGGACGGATGAATCCGTCGGTCTTGTAGAAGGCCGGCATCATCGTTCCGTCAAAGGTCTGCTTGGCATTGACGACCATTCCGCGAAGCTCGGCCTCGGTCCAGCGGTCGGCGGCGCCATCGAGCGCGGGGCCGATATTCCCCTGGAACTGCACGTCGGGCATCGCCGCCAGCTGGTGGCAGGCGACGCAGTTTCCCAAGGCAGCGGTGGTCATGACCTTGGCTCCGGCGGCCGCATCCCCCGGCCCGCCGGTCAGCGAGGCCGCAACCGCGCCCCCGTCGAAGGCGATCTCGCCCGGAGCCGTCTCGGCGGCTGCGGGCAGGGCTGCGAGCGCGAGGGCCATGGCCCAGGGCGCAACGTGGCGCTTCATGTGATCCTCCCTGAATTCTCCCGACTCGGACTGTAGGCGAGAGACCATATGTCGCGCAATCGTTATATTGCGATTATTGCATGTCTCGCAGTTGCAGCATTTGCCGTCGGCTCAATCCTGCTCGGCCAGGCGGCGCGCCAGATACTTCTGGAAATGCTCGCCGCTGTCATAGCCGTGATCCGCCACCCAGGTCAGCAGCGCTTCGGTCGTGCCGGTGCCGAAGGCGCCCGGCATCATCACCACGGCGGCCTTGGCGGCGGTCGTATCCTCGGGCACCTCTTCGGGCAGGAAGATCAGCGTCGGCGTGAACACCACGCCCCAACGCACCGCCATCTCTTTTTCCGGCAGCACGGTGCCGTCGAAATCGGTCACCTCGACATCGCCGAACAGGTTCATCTGTACCACGAAGTATTTCTCGCGGATCAGCGCGTCGATCTTCGGGTCGGGGAACACCTTCTCATGCATCTCGGCGCAATAGATGCAGCCGCGCTGTTCGAAGGTGATCAGCAAGCGCTTGCCCTCGGCATTGGCCTCGGCCAGGTCTTCGCGCATGTCCTTGAAGGTATCGCGCAGCCACTCGGGCTTGTGCAGCCCGTCATCGCCCATCGGGACGGCGGCGGCGGGCAGGGCGAGGGCCAGCAGGGTGGCGAGGATGGTCGGCAGATGGCGCATGGTCTCTCCTTTCGGCGGTCACTTGAGAGTGCCGCTCCAGTCGAAATTGCGGATCATGAAATCGGCGATGTAGTTGACGGAGTTGGTGGCGATCAGGACGGCGAAGACGATCAGCATCACCCCCATCGCCTTTTCGACGAAGCCGAGGTAGCGGCGGTTGCGGGCGACCCAGCCGAGGAACGGCCGCGCGAACAGCGCCGCGATCACGAAGGGCAGCGTCATCGACAGACCGTAGACCAGCAGCAGCAGGCCGCCGCGCACCAGATCGCCGCTGCCCGAGGCGACGAACAGGATCGCCGCCAGCGCCGGGCCGACGCAAGGCGTCCAGCCGAAGCCGAAGGCGAGGCCCATGACATAGGCGCCGACAAGGGTGGTGGGCTCTGCCGTCGATTCGATCCGGGCCTCGCGGTAGAGGAAGGGCACGCGGATCACGCCGAGGAAATGCAGGCCGAAGACCAGCAGCACGGCTGCGGCAAGGTAGGAGAGCGGCTGTTTCCACTGGATGAACGCCTGGCCAAGCGCGGTGGCCCCCAGCCCCAGCAGCACGAAGATGGTGGTGACGCCAAGCGCGAAGGCAACGGCCGAAATCACCAGCCGCCGCTGCGCACCGGGGCGCAGACCGCCGGTGCCATCCCCCCGCAGCTCCTGCATTGAAATCCCGGCCATGTAGCACAGATAGAACGGCACCATCGGCAGGATGCAAGGCGACAAGAAGGAAAGCAGGCCGGCCAGCGCCGCCCCGCCATAGGTGATGTCCAGCATTGGGTCCTCCCGGGACGTCTTTCCTCGGCCGCCCCTCCCCGGGCGCCGAACGTCCTTGCACACCGGCAAGAACACTTTACGATATTTCGATATATCAAGGTATCCGTCAACATGCTTCGCGTCCTGTCCCGAACCTTCCGGTCCCTCCGCCCCGCCCTCGCCGCGGCGGCGCTGCTGGCATGGGCGGGGCCCGCGCTGGCGGACCTGCAGCTTTTCATGTTCGAGCGCCCCGGCTGCCCCTATTGCCTGCAGTGGGAGCGCGAGGTCGGCCCCGCCTATCCCAACACTGCCGAGGGCCGGGCTGCGCCTTTGGTCCATCTTGACATCCGGGACCCCTTGCCGCCCGATCTGACCGTGGTATCGCAGCCGCAGTTCACGCCGACCTTCGTTCTGGCCGAGGACGGGGTGGAGCTGTCGCGGATCACGGGCTATCCGGGCGAGGCGTTCTTCTGGGGGCTGCTCGGCCAGATGATCGCCGAAGCGACGGCGGATGCAACAGGCGCCTCGCTTCCCGCGGAGGCCGCAGAAGGAGTAAGCGAGTGACCACGGCATCCGTCTGGATCGGCGCCGGCCAGCGGGCGGGCGAGCGCGCCGCGGCCCCCGAAGATTTGCCGCTGGACATGTGCGACGGGCGGCCCGCGCCCATCGAGGGCCTGCGCGCCGAGGATGCCGCCGGGTTCCTCAAGGCGCTTGCGCATGAAGGCCGCCTGATGATCCTGTGCCATCTGGCAGGCGGGCCGCGCAGCGTGATGGAGCTGGAAAAGTTGCTGTCAGCGCGGCAGGCGATGGTCAGCCAGCATCTGGCGCGGCTGCGGCATGAGGGGCTGGTCACTTACCGCCGCGAGGGGCAGGCGATCTTTTATGCCATCGCCGATCCGAAGGTGCTGCGCACCGTGGCGCTGGTCGCCGAGATGTTCCGGGATTCGCCGGCAGAGCCCTGACAGCGAGCGGCGGACGAGGGGGGGAGACGACGTGGAAGAGCTGAACTACGGGGCGATTGCCGCGCTTGTGGGCCTCGTGGGCGGCATCGCCCTTGGCCTTGCCGCGCGGCTGGGGAATTTCTGCACGCTCGGCGCCATCGAAAGCGCGGTTTACGGCGAGGATCAGCGGCGGCTGCGGCTGTGGGGGATCGTGCTGGGAACGGCCATCCTGGGCACCCAATTGGGCGCGGCGGCGGGGGCCATCGACCTGGCGGGAAGCTATTACCATCAGATTGCGTGGAACCCGTGGGCCAGCATCCTTGGCGGGCTGGTCTTCGGCTATGGCATGGCGCTGGCGGGCAATTGCGGCTTTGGGGCACTGGTGCGCTTCGGCGGTGGCGACCTGCGCTCGATGGTGGTGGTGGTGGTCATGGGCATCGCCGGGTTTGTCGCGCTGTCGGGGCCGCTGGCGCCGCTGCGGATCTGGCTGTTCCCGCAAGAGATGTCGGTCGGCCCGCAGGGCATCGGCGCGAGTTTCACCGCGCTGACGGGCCTGCCCGCCACGCTGGTTGCGGCCGCGCTTGCCGCCGGGCTGATGGTCTGGGCGCTGGCACATGACCCGCTGCGCCGCTCGCCGCAGATGCTGGCCTGGGGGGTGCTCGCCGGGCTGGCCGTGGTTTGGACGCTGGCGGGCACCACTTGGGTCAGCCAGCTGAGTTTTGGCGAGGTGCAGGTCGAGGGGCCGTCCTACACCGCCCCCATCGGCCGCACGCTGATCTTCCTGATGACCTCCACCGCCGGGGGGATCACCTTTTCGGTGGGCTCGGTCGCCGGCGTGCTTCTGGGCTCGCTGGCCGGGTCCACCATCCGCGGCCTGTTCCGCTGGGAAGCCTGCGAAGACCCGCGCGAGCTTGGCCGGCAGGTCAGCGGCGCGGCGCTGATGGGGGTGGGGGGCGTGATCGCCGTCGGCTGCTCGGTCGGGCAGGGCGTCACCGCCTTTGCCACGCTGGCCTGGTCGGGCCCGGTGACGCTGGCCGCCATCGTCGCCGGCGCGCTGCTGGGGCTGCGGCAGCTGATGCTGGGGTTCCAGCCGGATTGACGCCTTGACGGCTGGCCATCCCATGCCACCTTGCAAGGGCAGCGCGAAGGAACACCATGCAAGACGACCTGCCCGAAGACAGCAAGCTGACCCGCACCAAACGGGCCTGGGCCGAGGCGGGCAAGTTCCTGACCGGCCGTGCGGCGCGGCCCGAGGCGGACCGGCTGCCGCCGGGCCAGCATCTGGTGACCGACTGGCCGGTGCTGGATCTGGGGGTGGAGCCGGAGGTGCCCTTGGCGACGTGGCAACTGCGCGTCGGCGGCTTTGCCGCCAATCCGCTGACGCTGACATGGGAGCAGTTCACTGGCCTGCCCCAGCACACAAGCCGCAGCGATATCCACTGCGTCACCACATGATCGCGCTATGACAATGACTGGCAGGGCGTGCCGGTGCGGGCGCTGCTGGACCTCGTGCAGCCGCTGCCGATGGCCGCCTTCGTGCTGCTGACCTCGCATGACGGCTACACCACCAACCTGCCGCTGGAGGGTTTCGCCAGCGAGGCGACGATCCTTGCCACCCACTGGCAGGGCCAGCCGCTGACCCGCGCGCATGGCGGGCCGATGCGGCTCGTGGTGCCGCACCTCTATTTCTGGAAAAGCGCCAAGTGGCTGAAGGGGATCGAGCTGATCGGGGCCGACCGCGCCGGGTTCTGGGAGAAGAACGGCTATCACATGTATGGCGACCCCTGGCGCGAACAGCGGTATTCGGACGACTGAGCGCAGGCTCTCTGGGCTTGCAACCCATCCCCCCGGTTTGCGATGGTGGCGCACCTTGACCGGAGCCGTCATGCCGCGCCCCCTGCCCTTCGCCAGCCTTCCCCGCCCCGCGCTGCTGATCGCGGGGCTGCTGGCGATGACGGCGCTGCTGTCGGCGGCGGCCTTCGGCCTCGCGCAGTACACCGCCAGCGCCCGGCTGGAGGCAGAGCTGCGCGACCGGCTGACCGTCACCCGGCACAGTGTGGTGACCGAGATAGAGCGCTTCCGCTACCTGCCCGCCGTGGTGGGGCAGGATGCAAGGGTGCGCGCGTTGCTCGCCGATCCGGGGAATGCTGACGCAGCCGCGGCCGCCAATGCCTACCTCCAGACGGTGCGCGACCTGTCGGGGGTGGATGAGCTTTATGTGACCGACGCCGACGGCCTGACCGTCGCCGCCAGCAACTGGAACCAGCCCGGCAGCTTTCTGGGCCATTCCTACGCCTTCCGCCCCTACTTTCAGGGCGCCATGCTGGAGGGCGCCGCGCGCTATTATGCCGTCGGGGTCACCACCGGCAAACCCGGCTACTTCCTGTCCGCTCGGCTTGGGCCCGCCATCGCGCCCACGGGCGTGGCTGTGGTCAAGGTGGACATGGCGACGCTGGAGGGGACATGGATCCGCGCCAACGAACATGTGGCGCTGGCCGATCCGGACGGGGTGATCTTCCTGTCGGGCCCGCAGAGCTGGAAATACCGGCCGCTGGCGCCGCTGGCCGCCCCGGCGCTGGAGCGGATCCTGGCAGAGCGGCGCTATGACGGGCTCGACATCGCCGCCGCGCCGCCGCTGGACGGCGCCATCACCTCGGACTCGCGTGAGCCGCTGCGGATTGCGCAGGCGGCGCTGGAGCCCGATGGTTGGCAGATCGTCGTCGGCCTGCCCTCGGCGCCGGTGCTGCGCAGCGCCTGGCAGGTGGCGGGGCTTGCGGCGCTGGCGGGGCTGCTCGCCTCGGTCGGGGCGCTGATCTTCTGGCAGCGGCGGCAGCTGATCCGCCTCAAGCTCAACCAGAACGCGGTGCTGGAGCGGCGGGTGGCAGAACGCACGGTGGAGCTGGCGCATGAGATCGAGGAGCGGCGGCGGGCCGAGGATGAGCTGCGCCAGACCCATGAGAGCCTGGTCCATGCCGCCAAGCTCGCGGTGCTGGGGCGGATGTCGGCGGCCATCGTGCATGAGGTGAGCCAGCCGCTGTCGGCGCTGGACAACACGCTCGCGGCGGCGGAACTGCACCTGTCGCGGGGGGATACGGGCAAGGCCGGGAACAGCCTCGGCTCGGCGCGGGGCCTGCTGCGCCGGATGCAGACGATGGTGCGGCACCTCAAGACCTTCGGCGCCAAGCAGAAGCTGACCCCGCCCGAGCCGGTGGACATGGCCGCCGTGCTGGCCGCCTCGGCCGAGATCCTGGAGCCGCGGCTGCGCGAGCTGGGGGTGGGGCTGGCGCTGCCCGCGCCGGCGAGCTTGCCCCCCGTCAGCGGCAACCCCGTGCGGCTGGAGCAGGTGGCGACCAACCTGCTGCTGAACGCCGCCGAGGCAAGTGCCAGCACCGGCCCCGTCACCATCACCGCCGCCTTGGCGCGTGAGGGCAACGGCCTCCGCCTGACCATTGCCGACCGCGGCCCCGGCATCCCCGAGGACATGCGCGAGAAGGTGATGGAGCCGTTCTTCACCACCCGCGTCACCGGCGAGGGGCTGGGGCTTGGCCTGTCCATCGTGCGCACGATCCTGGAGCAGACCGGCGGCACCCTGACCTTCGCACCCCGCCCCGGTGGCGGCACGCTGACGCTGGTGGACCTGCCGTTGCATCCCGCCGCCAGCAAGGCCGCCCGATGACCCGCGGCACCATCGCCTTCATCGACGACGAGCCGCGGCTTTGCGAGGCGGCGGCGGATTGGCTCGGCGCCTCGGGCTTCCGCGTCACCACCTTTACCGACCCGGCCCGCGCGCTGGCCGAGATCGACCCCGGCCGCGTCGATTGCGTGGTGACGGATCTGCGGATGCCGGGGCTGACCGGCCAGCAGGTGCTGGCGCAACTGCGGGCGGGGGATGCCGACCTGCCGGTGATCCTGCTCTCGGGCCATGCGGACGTGCCGGTGGCGGTGGAGGCGATGCGCGAGGGCGCCTATGACTTCATCGAGAAGCCCTATGGCGCCGAGCATCTGGTCGCGGTGCTCGACCGCGCGGTGGAGTTGCGGCGGATGCGGCGCGAGCTGCGCAGCACCCGCTGGTCCGATATCGCCTCGGCCCGGCTGGAGGCGCGGCTGGCCGGCACCGCCCCCGCCATCGCCGCGCTGCGCGATGCGGTGCGCCAGCTGGCGGACATCAACGTCGATCTGCTGCTGCGCGGCGAGACCGGCAGCGGCAAGGAGGAACTGGCCCGCGCCTTCCATGATTTCGGGCGGCGGGCGCGGCGGCCCTTCGTGGCGATCAATTGCGCCGGCATCCCGGAAGCGGCCTTCGAGGCGGAGCTGTTCGGGCATGAGCGCGGCTTTCTGGCCGGCACCGCCGCCGCCCGCATCGGCAAGCTGGAGCATGCCAATGGCGGCACGCTGTTCCTGGGCGAGGTGGAGTGCCTGCCGCTGGCGCTGCAATCGCGGCTGCTGCGGGTGATGCAGGATCGCAGTCTGGAGCGGATCGGCTCGAACGCAGCCCGGCCGGTGGATCTGCGGGTAATCGCCGGCAGCAGCGCCGACCTGCGCGCCGAGGTTGGGGCCGGACGGTTCCGGCCCGACCTCTACTACCGGCTGGCGACGGTTGAACTCGCCCTGCCACCGCTGCGCGCGCGGCGCGAGGATATCCCGCTGCTGTTCACCCGCTTTGCCGAGGATGCGGCGGAGCGTTTTGGCCGGGCGGTGCCGGACCTGCTGGAGAGCGAGCTGCGGCTGTTGCAGGGGCAGGACTGGCCGGGGAATGTGGGAGAGCTGAAGGCGGCGGCGGAACGGCATGTGCTGGGGCTGCGGCGCG
>Ga0209024_1000588_pt1 | contig 54938 bp, 49 predicted proteins | sample AutmiccommunBRH5_FD_187380 | JGI IMG/M metagenome (GOLD analysis project Ga0209024, IMG submission 187380) | Deep subsurface microbial communities from Mt. Terri, Switzerland - Autotrophic microbial communities BRH/5 (SPAdes) (version 2) | ecosystem: Environmental > Aquatic > Deep subsurface >... | reverse complement strand
CGATCTTCGATCAGCTCGATGGTTGAGATGCGGATCGGCAGGCCCGATCCCTCGGCGAAGCGTTTCTGCCGCGCCGCCTCGAAATGATAGGCGACCAGGGGCTTGCCGCCGTCGACGACCGACAGCTTGGCCGTCGTCCCGCCCATGTCGAAGGCCAGCACGTCGCCGCCGGCATCCTGGGCGCCGAACCAGGCCGCCGCCAGCGCGCCCGCCGCCGGCCCGGATTCGAGCAGCTGCACCGGCACGCGCTTGGCCTCCTCGACATGGGTCAGGCCGCCGTTGGAGATCATCAGCAGCAGCGGCGCGGCGATGTCGCGGCGGGCGAGCTGCGCGGCGATCGCGTCGAGATAGCCGCGCGCCAGCGGCTTGATGTAGGCGTTGGCGACCGCCGTGGAGGTGCGTTCGTACTCGCGGATCTCCGGCGCCACGTCCGACGAGGTGCTGACCGCGAGTTCGGGAAACCGCCGCGCGACGACCGCCGCCGCGGCGCGCTCGTGTGCGGGGTTCGCGTAGGCGTGGAGGAAGGCGACCGCGACCGAGGTCACGCCCTCGCGCACCAGCCCGTCCACCACCGTCTCCAGCGCCGCTTCGTCGAGCGGGATGCGCACCGCGCCGCGCGCATCCATCCGCTCCGGCACCTCGGCGCGCAGATGGCGCGGCACCAGCGGCTGGGGCTTCTCGATATGCACGTCGTAGAGTTCGTATTTCCGCTCGCGGCCGATCTCCAGCGCGTCGCGGAAGCCGGCGGTGGTCACCAGTCCGGTGACGGCGCCCTTGCGCTCGATCATCGCGTTGGTGAACAGCGTCGTCGCGTGGACGACCCGGCCGATCTCGGCGGCGGGCACGCCATCCTCCGCCAGGACCCTGTCGACGCCGTCGATCACGCCGCGCGACGGATCGTCATGCGTGGTCAGCACCTTCCGGCTGAACCGGCGCCCCTCGGCGTGGTCGTAGACGACGATGTCGGTGAAGGTCCCGCCGATGTCGATCCCGAGCGAGAAGCGGCGATGCGATGGTTCGGACACGGATGCGGATCCTGGTCTGGCGGGGTAGGGCGCGACGACGGTGCCGAGCATTGCAGCAACGGTACCGGGAGGTGGCGGACCCCGCCACCCCTGCGCGTCGCGCGCAGATACCCGGTTGGCGGCGGCGCCGGCTGCGGCCACACTGCGGCTGATCCCGTGAACGACGCGAGCACCCGATGAGCATCGACACCGAGACGCTGGCCGCCGCCGGACTGGACGCCGAGGCGGAGATCCTGATCGACCGGTGGGGTATCCCGCACATGTATGCGCAGAGCCCGCGCGACGCCTTCTTCGTGCAGGGCTTCAACGCGGCGCGCGACCGGCTGTGGCAGATCGACCTGTGGCGCAAGCGCGGACTGGGCCTGCTGGCGCGCGACTTCGGGCCGGGCTACGCCGACCGCGACCGGGCGGCGCGGCTGCTGATCTATCGCGGCGACATGTCGGCCGAGTGGGGCAGCTACGGCATCGCGGCCAAGGCCTGGACCGAGGCGTTCGTCGAGGGGATCAACGCCTGGATCGACCTCACCGAGCGCGAGCCCGAGCGGCTGCCGCCGGAGTTCGCGCTGACCGGCACGAAGCCGGAGCGCTGGAACGCCGAGGACGTGGTGCGCTGCCGGGCGCATGCGCGCGTGCGCAACCTGGAGTACGAGGCGCTGCGGACCAACATCGCCGACCGCTTCGGCATCGAGGCGGACGGGCTGCATCGCAAGCTGGAGCCCACCTGGGCGGCGCAGCCGCCGGAAGGCCTTCCGCCGGGACCGGTGCCCGCCGAGGTGGTGAAGACCTACCTGTCGGCGACCGAGCCGGTGGCGTTCGGGCCGGACCGGCTGGACCGGCCGCTGGAGACCGTCGACGTCGACACCCAGGGCAGCAACAACTGGGCGCTGGCGCCCGACCGCACGACCACCGGACGCGCCATCCTGGCGAGCGACCCGCACCGGCAGCACGAGCACCCGTCGCTGCGCTACATCGCGCACCTCGCCGCGCCCGGCCTCAACGTCATCGGCGCCGGCGAGCCGGCCGTCCCCGGCGTGTCCTTCGGCCACAACGAGCGCATCGCCTTCGGCCTGACGATCTGGCCGTCGGACCAGGAGGATCTCTACGTCTACGAACTGCACCCGGACGATCCCGACCTCTACCGCTACGGCGACGGCTGGGAGCGGATGCGGGTGATCGACGAGACGATCGACGTGCGCGGCGGGCCGGCGCGGCACGAACAGCTGCGCTTCACCCGGCACGGGCCGGTGCTGCACAGGGACGAGGCCGCCGGCCGCGCCTGGGCGGTGCGGACGGTGTGGACCGCGTCGGGAACGGCCGCCTACCTGGCGAGCCTGAACTACATCATCGCGACCAGTTGGGACGAGTTCGTGGCGGCGATGGACGGCTGGGGCGCACCCTCGGCGAACCAGGTCTATGCCGACGTCGACGGCAACATCGGCTGGATCGGCGCCGGACACGTGCCGGTGCGGCCGAACTGGGACGGGCTGATGCCGGTGCCCGGCGACGGCCGGTACGAATGGGACGGCTTCCTGGCGAAATCTGAGCACCCGCGCCTCTACAACCCGTCGCGCGGCTGGGTCGCCTCGGCGAACCAGATGAACCATCCCGAGGGCTATCCGCACCAGACCTGCTTCGAATGGTCGGACGGCGCGCGCTATGCGCGGGTGAGCGAGGGCCTGGAGGAGAAGCGCAAATTCTCCATCGAAGACACGAAGGCGCTGCAGACCGACTTCGCCAACGTGTCGGCGCGGCGGCTGACCGCGCTGCTGACGAACCTGTCGTCGGACGACGCCGACACGGCGCGCGGGCTCGACCTACTGCGCGGCTGGGACTGCCGGCTGGGGCCGGAGTCCGGCCCGGCGGCCCTGTTCGAGATCTGGTTCATGCAACACCTGACGCCGGCGACACTGCGCCGTCTCGGCCCGCCGGGGCTGGCGGAGATGATCGCGACCCCGGACACGGCGCTGATCGTCGACCTCGTCGAGAAGGTCGATGCGCGCTTCGGCGCGGACGGTGCCGCGGCGCGCGACGCGCTGCTGCTGGAGACGCTGGGCGCGGCGGTGCGCGCCACGGCGGAACGGCTCGGCGCCGACCCGGCCGGCTGGGCCTGGGGCAAGCTGCACCACGGCTATTTCGAGCACGCCCTGTCGGCCTCGGCCTCGCCGGAATGGAAGGCGAGGCTCGACGTCGGGCCGGCGCCGAAGGGCGGCAGCGGCCTGACCGTCAACAACAACGGCTATCGCGCCAGCGACTTCCGCGTCATGCACGGCGTCTCCTGGCGGATGGTGGTGGATGTCGGCAACTGGGACGGCTGCTGGACGGTGAACGCGCCGGGCCAGTCGGGCGACCCGCGCAGCCCGCACTATCGCGACCTGTTCGACATCTGGGCGCGCGAGGAATACGTGCCGATGCTGTTCAGCCGGAAGGCGGTCGAGGAGGCCGCCGAGAAGCGCATCGTCGTCCGTCCGGCCTGAACCCTCAGGCCGGCGGCGCCAGATCGAGGCGCCGCATCAGCGCCATCGCGTCGTGCGGCGCGCGCACCTTGGCGTCGTTGTCGAAGAAGACGAAGACGTCGCGGTTGCGCCGCGGCGCCCGTTGCTTCGCCAGTCGCGGCGGATCCTCGGGTTCGCCGCCGCCGGCGAAGATACGGACCCGCTCCGCCCAACTGTCGAGTGCTGCGTTCTCATAGCCGCTGGCGTAGAGTTCTTCGGCACCGTGCAGGCGGATGTAGGCGAAGTCCGCCGTCGCGTCGCCATACGCCGCCCAGCCGGGGGCATCCGAAAGGACCAGCGCCACACCGTGCTCGCGCAGCAAATCCGGGAATGTCGGGTCCGCGAAGCTCGGATGGCGGACCTCCAGGGCGTGGCGGATGGGACGGTGTGCGACCGCACCCGACCAGCCGGGCTCCTTCGGCTTGCCGTCGTGCCGGCGCGCGAGCGTCACCGCCTCGCCCTGGGTGCGCGGAAGCGCGTCGAAGAAGCCCGCGAGCCGGTCCGCATCGAAGCGGAAGCTCGCCGGCAGCTGCCACAGGATCGGGCCGAGCTTATCGCCCAGTTCCAGCACGCCCGACGCGAAGAAATTGGCCAGTGCTGGCCCGGTATCCTTCAGCCGGCGCATGTGCGTGACGAAGCGTCCGCCCTTGACCGCGAACAGGAACCCGTCCGGCGTGTCGTCGCGCCACGACCGGAACGACGACGCGCGCTGCAGGGAATAGAAGGTGCCGTTGATCTCGATGGCGCCGAACCGGCGGCTGGCATAGTGCAGCTCGCAGCGCTGCTTCAGGCCGTCGGGGTAGAAGGTGCCCCTGCGCCACGGTGCGTAGCGCCACCCGGAGATCCCGACGCGGACGGTGCCTCCGCGATGCGCCATGTGATCTCCGGCTACTTATCGACCGTGCCCGTGACGCCCAGTTCCTTTCCGCCGGGAAGCTCGATCTTCATCTCGACCTGATCTTCGGTCTGCTGATCGTAGATCACGTAGCCCATGACCGCGACCGCGACGACCAGGCCGCCGACGAGAAAGTAGAGCATGCCGTTGCGCTGCATCGTCGCCTCCGTTGTCCGCCCGCCGTCCTGGCGGGTTCGGATCAGACCAACGTCGCGCGGTACGAAAGGTGCGAGGGTCGCCTACTCGAACATCAGGTTCGGCAGCCAAAGGGCGATGCCGGGAAAGTAGATCAGCAGGGTCAGGAACAGCAGCATCGCCAGCGAGAAGGGCAGCGTGCCGATGAAGACGTCGTTCATGCTGCCCCGGGTCGCCCGGATGCTCTGGACGACGTAGAGGTTGAGGCCGACCGGCGGCGTGATCAGCGCCAGTTCGCACAGCACCGTGATGAAGATGCCGAACCAGACGGGATCGAAGCCCATGCTCACGATCAGCGGCACGACGATGCCGAGCGTCGTCACCATCATCGAGATCGCCTCGAGGAAGCATCCCAGGATTAGGTAGAAGACGAGCAGCAGCCAGATCGTCTGATAGGGCGACAGGCCCTGGTCCTGGATCCAGTTGGCGATCGACTGCGGCAGGCCGAGGAAGCTGAGCACGAAGTTCAGGATGAAGGCGGCGACGATCACCAGCACGACCATCGCCGTGGTGCGCACCGTCGACAGGAACGCCTCGTGCAGCATGGCGATGCTGAGGCGGCGCATCGCGGCGGCGATGCCGAGCGCGCCGACGACGCCCAGGGCGGCGGCCTCGGTCGGCGTCGCGATGCCCAGATAGATGCTGCCCATGATCACGAAGAAGATGCCGAACACCGGCAGCAGGTGGAGCAGCAGCTTGAGCCGTGCCGCCAGCGGCAGCATCGCCTCGGGCGTGCGGTCGCTGCGCATGGCGAGCGAGACGACGATGATGATGCCCGACATCATCAGGGTCAGGATGATGCCCGGGATAATGCCGGCGACGAAGAGGCGCCCGACCGAGGCGCCCGTCATCGCGCCGTAGACGATCATGTTCAGGCTGGGCGGGATCAGGATTCCGAGTGTCCCGCCTGCGGCGATCGAGCCGAGCACGAGCCTCTCGTCGTAGCCGCGGTTCTTGAACGCCGGCATGCCGACCGTGCCGATGGTGGCGGCGGTCGCGACGCTGGAGCCGGAGGTGGCGGCGAACAGGGCGCAGGCGGCGATGTTGGTGTGCAGCAGGCCGCCCGGCAGCCAGCGCAGCCACTCCGCCAGCGCGCCGTACATGCGGTCGGCGACGCCGCTGCGCAGCAGGATCTCGCCGAGCAGGATGAAGAGCGGGACGGCGACGAGCAGGAACTCGTTCATCGTCGTCCAGGCGAGGTTGCCCATCATCGCCGACAGGATGCCGCCGCCGGTCGCGTCGCCGATCCAGCCGACCATGTAGATCGCCGAGCCGATGTGCAGGCCGGCGAACATGAAGCCGATCAGGCCGGCGGCGAAGACGAGGAGCAGGTTCATGCCGTGCCCTCCCCGTAGGCGAGGCGGCGCTTGGCCGATTCGACCTCCCCGGCGACCTCCTCCTCGATGTCCGCCAGCCCCGCCTCGCGCTCGACGGTCGCCCAGTCGCGCTGCGCGACGGCGACGGCGGTGCGCAGGAAGACGACGATCACCGACAGCGCGAACAGCGCCAGGGCGGCGGCCCACAGGCCCTGGGGAATTTCGAGCGGCGTCCGCAGCGGGCTGACGGCCTGTGCCTGCATGGCATGCGACTGCGTCGCGACGCCGACGGCGGTCATCGTCACTTCGGACGCGACGAAGGCGAGCACGGCCAGTGCCACCAGGTCAGCGACGGCGCGGACCGGCGGCGGCAGGTAGCGGATCACGATGTCGATCCGGATGTGCGCCTTGTGGAACAGCGCCAGGGAGAAGCCCACGGCCGAGCCGATGGCCAGGATGTAGCCGCCATACTCGTCGACGCCCTGCAGCGACATGGCGAAGAGCTTGCGGCCCACGACCTCGACGACGATCGTCGCCGACAGCAGGATCAGCACCCAGCCCACGGCGAGCGCCAGCACGTGACTGACCCCGCGCAGCGCGCCGCCAACGCCGTCCAACGCCCGCACGACCATCGCGCGCTCCAGTCCTGGAAAAGATCGGGTCCGTGGAGAACGGGGCGGCTCGCCCGCCGCCCCGGAACGCTCACATCTTCAGGTCGACGACCTCGCCGATCGTCGCGTTGTACTTGGCCTTGCACTCCGGATAGACGCGCTCGCAGTCCTTGATCCAGGCCGGCATGGCGACCTCCTCGACGGTCTTCTTGAAGAAGGCCTTATCCTCGTCCGAGGGGTAGAGGATGCTCATCTTGCCGACCTTGCCGCTCTTGCACGGCTCCTTGCCGGTGTTGCAGCTGACGCCGTCATTGTGGGTGGACTCGCCCATCGCCCACATCGCCTCGTTCATCTCGCTCATCTGACCGGAGAGGAAGGTCTTCTGCTCGGCGTTGAGCTTGTTCCAGAAGTCGTAGCGGGCGACGTGCGCGACGAGGGCGTAGCCGCCGACCGGCAGGACGTAGAGCTGATTGGAGACCTCGTAGCAGCCGTACTGGTTGCCGTAGGCGCTGCCGGTGGCGGCGCATTCGACGAGGCCGCGCTGCAGCGCCTGATAGACCTCGGTGCCCGACAGGGTGACGGCCGTGGCGCCCCAGCTCTTGACCATTTCGGAGATCACGGCGCCGGTGACGCGGACCTTGCGGCCCTTCAGGTCGGCGAGCGTCTTGATCGGCTCCTTGCAGAACAGGATCTGCGGCGGGAACGGCCACAGCGCCATCAGCTTGCCGACCTTGCGGTCCTGCAGGCGCTGGTCGATGACCGGCGCGTAGGCGTCGACCATCTTGCGCACGGTCTCGAAGTCGTAGGCGAGGCCGGGAATGTCGACGCCGACCAGGACCGGATCGTCGCCGCCGACATAGGACAGCTGCATCGCGACGATGTCGAAGGCGCCGCTCTGCAGCGTGCGCATCGCCTCGAAGCCCTTCAGACCGACCTCGTTGATGGTGCGGAAAGTGGCCTTCATGTCGCCGCCACTCTTCTCGGGCAGCGCCTTCCAGAAGGGGATCTCGACCTCGTCGATCTGTGGCTGGTTGCCGAACCAGCCCATGACCTTGATGTTGGTCTCCGCTCCGGCCGCGAAGGGCGTGCCCGCCATCATGGCGCAGGCGGCCAGTGCGGCGATGGCCTTTGATTTCAAGCGCATTTGGACCTCTCGGACAGGGGCGTCCTCTCCCGGATCGGAGAAGCGTCGGCTACGCGGATGCAAGCCCTGTTCCATGCATCCGTGCCGGGGTGGCGAAGGCCCGCCGACGGCCGGATCGGAGGCGGCGGGCCGCCGCAGAGACGTGATCGCACCCGCACACGAAACGGATCGTGCGCCTCAGTCCGGATGGTGGCAAGCGCCGTAGCGGTGGATGTGGTGCGGCTGGTGCGCCATGCCGGGACAGAAGGTGCCGACGATGCCCTCGAGCTGGTCGTAGAGCGCCTTCATCGGCGCGCTGGAGGCCTCCAGCCGCGCCCGCGCCGCCTCGGCGTCGATCGCGATTCGCCCGAGGTCGACCGCCACGAGCCGGCCGTTCTCGACCACCATCCTGCCGTCGACCATCACCTTGTCGACGCCGGTGCCGTCCTCGGTGTGGACGATCTGGTTGGTCGGGTCGTTGAACGGGATCCAGTTGATCGAGCCGAGGTCGAGGAAGACGATGTCCGCCTTGTAGCCCTCGGCGATGCGGCCGATCTTCTCGAAGCCCAGCGCCCGGGCGCTGCCCTCGGTCGCGGCGGAGAGCACCTCCTCGGTCTTCAGCCAGCGCTGCCAGTCGGGCCCGCGCACCTTCGACACGAAGGACGCGAGCCGCATCGCCTCGTACATGTTCTGATTGTCGGAGCAGCTGGACGAGTCCGTCCCGATGCCCAGGTTGACGCCGATCTCCAGCGCGCGCCGCGCCGCCAGGATGCCGCTGCCGAGGCGCATGTTGCTGCCCGGATTGTGCGCGATGCTGCCGCCCTGGTCGGCGAGCCGGCGCATGTCGTCGTCGTCCAGCCAGACGCCGTGCGCCACGGTGAAGTCGGGCCCCAGCAGGCCGAGCGCGTCGAGATGCGCGGTGGGGCTGTGGCCCCAGACCTTCAGCGCCGCGACGGCCTGGACCTTCGATTCCGAAACGTGGCTATGGATCGGCACGCCGTATTCGCGCGCGAGGTCGCGGCAGCCGGTCAGGAAGGCGTCGGTGCAGTGCATCGGGATGGTCGGCGCCACCGCCGCCCGGATCCGGTCGCGGTCGAACGGCCAGTGGTGCAGCATGTCGCGCATATTGGCCAGGCTGGTCTCGAAGGGCGCCAGCCGGAGCTTGGCGACCTCCTTCCGGAGCGAGTCCGGCAGTGCCTCCATCAGCCCCGGAATCGCGTCGTAGAAGCTGCGGTCCGCGACCATCGGGGCCACGACGGCGCGCATGCCGACGTCGGCATAGGCGCGGCCGACCGCCTCCATCCCCTCGCGCGTCGGCGCCGGGAACTCGTAGGACAGGTCGTAGCAGGCGGTGACGCCCTTCAGCACCATCTCGGCCGCACCGATGGCCGTCGCCAGATACTTGTCCTCCAGCGTCCGGGCGCCGTTGGTCCAGGGGCCCGCGGCGAGCAGCAGTTCCAGCGTCCAGCGGTCGCCCATGCCCTTGGCAAGCCCGCCATGGCCGTGGGTGTGCGCATTGATCAGGCCGGGGTGCATCAGCCGCGCGGTGGCGTCGATCGCGGTCGCACCTTCCGGGGCGTCCATCCCCGGCGCGCCGACCGCCACGATCGTGCCGTCCTCGATCAGGATGTCGGTCGGGTCGGCGCGATGCGCCGCCGCATCCACGAGGCGGCCGTTGCGAATGATGGTGTAGGTCATTGTCCTGTCCCTCGTTCCGGCGGCTTTTCTGGCGGACGCGTTCAGCCGACGACGGTGTCCTGGCCCGACGACCAGGGGAAGAAGACGCGTTCGATGACGACCACCGCCTGGAACAGCACGATGCCCATCAGCGACAGCAGGATCATCGCGCCGAACGCGAGCGGCGTCTTGAAGAATGCCGTGGAGGTGGTGATCAGGTAGCCGAGGCCGCGGTCCGCCGCGACGAACTCCCCGACCACGGCGCCGACGACGGCGAGCGCCACCGCCACCTTCAGGCCGCTGAAGATGAAGGGCACGGCATAGGGCAGCCGGATGCGCCACAGCTCCTGCAGGCGCGACGCCCGGTAGGAGCGGCCCAGCTCGATCAGTTCCGAGGGGACGGACAGCAGGCCCGTCGCGATGGCGATCACCAGCGGGAAGAAGGCGACCAGGAAGGTGATGACGATGCGCGGCGCCTCGTTGGCACCCAGCGCGATCACCAGGATCGGCGCCAGCGCCACCTTCGGGATCGACTGGGTCAGCACCAGCAGCGGATAGACCGCGGTCGATATCCAGGGCGAGGCGGTGATGAAGACCGCCAGTGGCAGGCTGATCGCGATCGACACCAGGAATCCCACGACGACGGTGGTCAGCGTCGCGATCGTATGGTCCATCACCGTGCCCCAGATCGCCGTCGTCGCTGTCCAGATGGCGCTGGGCGCCGGCAGGATGAACTCCCGGATGCCGAAGAGATCGACGGCGGCCTCCCAGACGACGATCAGCCCGATGAGCACGAGCGTCGGCAGCAGGACGTCGCGGGCCGAAGCGAGGGAGCGGCGCAGGGATGGGTTCTGCATCTGGCGCTCCGCCGGGTCAGGCTGCGGTGTCGGCGCGCGGACGGCGCGCACCGAAGATCAGGCTGCGGATCCGGCCGGCGCAGGCCTGGAAGTCGGGGCTCGCCTCGGACGCGAAGTCGCGCGGGCGCGGCAGCGGCACGTCGATCACCTCGGCGATGCGGCCGGGGCGCGGCGACATCACGATCACCCGGTCCGCCAGCAGCACCGCCTCGGGGATCGAGTGGGTGACGAAGACGATGGTCTTCGGCTGTTCGGTCCAGATGCGGAGCAGTTCCAGCGTCATCTCCTCGCGCGTCAGCGCGTCGAGCGCGCCGAACGGCTCGTCCATCAGCAGGATGTCGGGGTCCTGGATCAGCGCGCGGCAGATGGCGGCGCGCTGCTGCATGCCGCCCGACAGTTCGCGCGGATACTTGCCGTCGAAGCCGTGCAGGCCGGCGAGGTCGATCAGGGCGTGCGCCCGGTCCATCGCCCCGGCATCGACCTGGCGCATGATCTTCAGCGGGAACAGCACGTTGTCGAGGACCGTCGCCCAGGGCAGCAGCGTCGGGCTCTGGAAGACGATGCCCGTGTCGCGCCGCGGCCCCGTGACCGGCGTGCCGGCCACCTCGATCCCGCCCTGGGATGGCGACAGCAGGCCGCCGATCATCCGCAGCAGGGTGGACTTGCCGCAGCCCGAGGCGCCGACGAGTGCCACGAACTCGTTCCGGCCGATCTCCATCGAGACGTCGGACAGCGCCGTGACGTCGGCGCCGTCGCGCGACCGGAAGACCTTGGTGACGCGGTCGACCCGGATCATGACGCCGCCGGGCTCTGCGGATGCCGCACGTTCACGGCAACAGGCTGGTGTCGACGGCCTGCGCGTAGTCCCAGTCCTTCGGCATGTCCTGCGAGGCGGCCACGACCTCCCAGGTGTATTTCAGCCGCTCGGGGTCGAAGCGGCCGAAGCCGGTCTTCTCGGAATGGTCGTTGAAGACGAAGCCCATGGTCGCCTTCAGGCTGCCCATGCAGTCGTCGACGTCGACCTCGGGGTTCTTCTTCACGTGCAGCTCGCACGCCTCCTTCTGGTTGTCCTTGGCCCACTTGAAGGAATCCCAGGCCCCTGCGAGGAAGCGCTTCGTCAGGTCCGGCTTGTTCGCGATCATCTCGTCGGTGGCCACGAGGGAGGCGGCGTAGATCGTGAAGCCGGTCTTCTCGAACGGCAGCACGGCGATCTCCTCGCCGGCACGGACGGCGGCCTTGTTCTGGTAGTAGTGGTGGATCGAGTAGAAGGGCGCGGCGTCGATGCGGCCGGTGATCAGCATCGCCGCCATGGCCGACGCGTCCGTGTTCACCCAGACGATCTTCTCTGGATCGGTGCCGGCGCGCGCGGCGACGTTCGGGAAGTAGAGCTTGTGGCTGTTGCCCGGCGTGATGCCGATCTTCTTGCCCTCCAGGCCCTTGAAGTCGGCGATGCCGCTCTTCTTCAGGACGAACAGCGAGTGCGGCGAATGAGTGTAGACGGCGCTGATCGCCTTGACCGGCGTCTGCGTGCGCTGCCGGCCGGTGTACACGGCGGCGATGTCGGCGACGCCGAAGTCCGCCGCGCCGCCGGCCAGCTTGGCGATCGTGTCGCCGGATCCGTAGCCGCGCGCCATGGTGATCTCGATGCCGTGCTTCTCCCACATGCCTTTCTGCCAGCCGGCGAAATAGGCGGCATGCTCGCCGGTCGGGATCCAGTCGAGCTGGAGATGCGCCTTGTCGGCGGCCGCAGCCCCCGTTGCCGCGCCGGAAGCGGCGAAGAGGGCAGCGATGGCGAGGCCGATGCGGTAGGCGTTCTGGAGCATGCGTCGGGGTTCCCTTCGGCTGGCGTCTGCACCGCAGAGGCAATCGCCATGCCACCAAGCGCGCCCGGTCCGGGCCGCGGCATCGGGCTACCCGCTGGGCATCCGGCGACGTTCTGGCTGTTTTGCGGGCACGACGATCCGCTTGACGCCGTTCGCAGCCGGTTCTAAATATCGGCGATCGTGGCGATTTGATCGACCGGATTGCGGCCACGTTAAACAAGCGCGCTAAAAGGTCGGCCTGTCATGGGCCCCGGCCGTTGCGTCGGGGCTTTTTTGTTCCCGCTGCGGCAGGAACATGGCTGGGCCTTCGGCCTCCGGTCTTCAGACCGCTCCCGACCGGGAGCCGACGAGGGACGATATGAGCGAAAACCATCCCGATACCGACGGCTGGCGCGAGGCGACCCTGCTCGTCCGCGGCGGCACCATCCGGTCCGAGCATCGCGAGACCAGCGAGGGCCTCTACCTCACCTCCGGCTACGTCTACGGCAGCGCCGAGGAGGCCGAGGCCTCCTTCTCGAACAAGCTCGAGCGCTACGTCTATTCGCGCTACGCCAATCCGACGCTGACGATGCTGGAGGATCGGCTGCGCCTCATCGAGGGTGCGGAAGCCTGCCGGACCACGGCGAGCGGCATGGCGGCCGTCTACGCGGCGCTGGTCTGCCAGCTGAAGGCGGGCGGGCGCGTCGTCGCGGCGCGCGCCCTGTTCGGGTCCTGTCTCTACATCCTCCAGGAGATCCTGCCGCGCTTCGGCGTCGAGGTGGAACTGGTCGACGGCATCGACCTGGACCAGTGGGCCGCGGCCCTGTCGCGTCCGACCGATGTCGTCTTGGTGGAATCGCCGTCGAACCCGACCCTGGAGATCGTCGACCTGCCGGCGATCGCCGAACTGGCGCACGCCGCCGGTGCCCGGGTGATCGTCGACAACGTCTTCGCCACGCCGCTGCTCCAGAAGCCGCTGCGGCTCGGCGCGGACATCGTCGTTTATTCCGCGACCAAGCACATCGACGGCCAGGGGCGCTGCCTCGGCGGCGCCGTGCTCGGCGACACCGCCTTCATCAAGGATGTGCTGACGCCGTTCCTGCGCCATACCGGGCCGGCGCTGAGCCCGTTCAACGCCTGGGTGATGCTCAAGGCGCTGGAGACGCTGCCGCTCCGCGTCGAGAAGCACTGCCGCAACGCCCTGGAGGTCGCCCGCTTCCTCGATGGTCGCCGGGACCTGGGGCGCGTGCTCTATCCGGAACTCGAATCCCACCCGCAGCACGCGCTCGCCATGCGCCAGATGACGGCGGGCGGCACCGTCATCGCCTTCGAACTGGCGGGCGGCAAGGATGCCGCGTTCCGCTTCCTGAACGCGTTGAAGCTGATCGACATCTCCAACAATCTCGGCGATTCCAAGAGCTTGATCTGCCACCCGGCGACGACGACGCACCAGCGCCTGTCCGACGCCGACAAGGCGCATCTCGGCATCACGCCGGGCCTGCTGCGGCTGTCCGTCGGCCTCGAAGACGCGGCCGACCTCCGGGACGACCTGGAACAGGCACTGGCCGCGGCGTCGTGACGGCGCCGGGTTGAGGCACGGGATCGCCCGCCTTAGTATCGGGCCGCGGCCCTCAAGGCCGCGAGCCCACCTGAGGACTCCAGGCGATGTACACCAAGACGACCCGTTCGGTGACGATCACCGTGCGGCCGGAATATCTGGAGGACCAGTCGAGGCCGGACGAGAGCCACTATGTCTGGGCCTACCACATCCGTATCGAGAACCAGGGCCAGGAGACCGTGCAACTGCTCACCCGCTACTGGCGGATCGTGGACAGCTCCGGGCGCGCCCACGAGGTGCGCGGCGCGGGCGTGATCGGCGAACAGCCGGTGCTCAAGCCGGGCGACAGTTTCGACTACAGCAGCGGCACCCCGCTCTCGACGCCGTCCGGCTTCATGGTGGGGACATATCAGATGACGACGGAAGACGGGCAGACGTTCGACGTGGCGATTCCGGCATTTTCGCTCGACAGTCCCCATATCCGGCAATCCGTACACTGATCGTCGGCGTATGCCGGCATTGTTGACCGTGGCGACTTTGCGCCCACATCCTCCCGGCGGGCAAAGCCGCCGGCGGCGCCAGACGAAAGGAATTTTGCCTTGAGTTCGACCACCCCACTCGATCTCGAGCGTGCTCATCTGGACACGCCACGGAAGATCGAACGTCCGAGCCGCGAGGAGGCCGAGGCCGCCGTCCGGGTGCTGCTGCGCTGGACGGGCGACGACCCGGACCGCGACGGCCTGCTCGACACGCCCGGCCGGGTCGTGCGCGCGTGGGAAGACTGGTTCAACGGGTACAACGAGGACCCGGCGGACATGCTCGCCCGCACCTTCGAGGAGGTCGAGGGCTACGACGAGATGATCGTCCTGCGCGACATCCGCTTCGAATCCCACTGCGAGCACCACGTCGCGCCGATCATCGGCAAGGCGCACGTCGCCTACATCCCGACCAACCGCGTCGTCGGCATCAGCAAGCTGGCGCGCGTCGTCGAGGTCTACGGCAAGCGCCTGCAGATCCAGGAAAAGATGACGGCGCAGATCGCCAACACCCTGGCCGAGGTGCTGAAGCCGCGCGGCGTGGCGGTCATGCTGGAGGCCGTGCACGAGTGCATGTCGACGCGCGGCGTCTACAAGCCGGACGTCCAGACGGTGACCAGCCGCATGCTCGGCGAGTTCCGCGACAACGAGGCGACGCGCCGGGAGTTCCTGGCGATCATCGGCAAGCGCCGCGTCGATCTCTGAGCGGCTTCGCTCCGCGCGGTCCCGCGGCGTCGGGGCGGTGCGGAGCGGCCGCGGCCTACCGTCGTGCAGAGCGGGCGGCGGGCGCCTATAGAATGCCCGGAATGGGCCCGCTGCAGGAGGATGCCGCGATGAGCACCGCTATCCCGTTTCCGACGAAGCGTAGCGAAACCACCGTCCCCGCCATCCAGCCCGGCGCCAACATCGCCGAGACGCTGGCGCGGTTCGCCAACGCCATCACCTACGACAACATCCCCGCGGCCGTGCGGCAGCGCGCCAAGGAACTGATGCTCGATTCCGTCGGCATCGCGCTGGCGTCGACGCGCTACGACTTCGCGCATCGCACGCTGAATGCGTCGCGTGCGCTCGGCGGTCCCGGCGAGCATGCGGTGATCGCCATGGCGACGCGGTTGCCGCTGCGCGACGCGGCCCTGGTCAACGGCGTGCTGATCCACGGCCTCGACTACGACGACACCCACATCCAGGCGGCGACGCACATCACCTGCTCGCTGCTGCCGACGGCGCTCGGCGTCGCGGCGCAGGAGGGGCAGACCGGCAAGGACCTGCTGGCGGCCTATGTGGCGGGCCACGAGGTGATCGGGCGGATCGGCTCGGTGACCGAGGGCCAGTGGCATCTGGTGGGTTTCCACCCGACCGGCATCCTCGGCGCGTTCGGCTGCGCGATCACCGCCGGCAAGCTGTTCGGCGCGAGCGACGAGCAACTCGCCATGGCGCAGGGCATCGCGCTCTCGATGGGATCGGGCAGCCTGGAGTTCCTCGAGGACGGCGCCTGGACGAAGCGGATGCATCCGGGCTGGGCCGCCGTTTCCGGCATCACCGCGGCGGCGATGGCGAAGCACGGCTTCGTCGGGCCGAAACGCGCCTATGAGGGTCGCTTCGGCCTGTGGAACGCGCATCTCGGCCCGCTCGCCGCCGACGTGCACATGGAGCGCGCCACCGAGGCGATGTTCGACCGCTGGGAGGTGATGCGCAGCGCCGTGAAGCCATTCCCGGCCTGCCACTTCAACCATGCGACCGCCGACGCCACCCTGGCCCTCGTCGCCGAGCACGGCCTGAAGGCGGAGCAGATCAAGCGCGTGCTGGCGCGGATGCCGGCCCCGACCGTCAAGGTGGTCTGCGAGCCGCTCGCGGCGAAGCGGGTGCCGCAGGGCGCCTACGAAGCGCAGTTCAGCATCCCCTACATCATCGCTGCCTGTGTGCTGCGCGGCAAGTTCGGGCTCGCCGAGCTGGAGCCCGAGGTTACCGGCGACCGTGCCATCCTCGAACTCGCCGCCAAGGTCGACTACGAGGTCGACCCAGACTCGCCCTTCCCGAACTATTATTCCGGCGAGGTCGTGATCGAGACCGTCGACGGCCGCACGCTGCGCCACCGCGAGGCGAAGAATCGCGGCGCGGGCGACCGGCCGCTGTCCACCGACGACATCGTCGCGAAATACATGGACAACGCCATGATGGCGGTCAGCCGCGAGCGGGCGGAACGTATCCGCGACCTCGTCCTGTCGCTCGACGGCCTCGGCGAGGCGCTCGACCTCGAGGAAGGCCTCGGCGGCTGATTCCGATGATTTCGTAGGGGTGGGCTTGCCCCGCCCCTCCATCGGTCATTCGGAATGCCGGATGTTACATGCGGGCGGGCGGGGCAAGCCCCGCCCCTACAGATCAGAGGTACACGCGCAGAGATGACCGCCGCCCATACCGCCGAGACCGAGACGCAGATCCTCGACGCGGTCCACAAGTTCCTCGATCGCGACGTGCGGCCGTACGTCCTGGAGTTCGAGCACGCCGACCGCTATCCCGAGGAGATGGTCGAGCGGATGAAGGAGCTCGGCCTGTTCGGCGCCGTCATCCCCGAGGCATATGGCGGCCTCGGCCTGCCGGTGACGACCTATGCGAAGATCGTCGAGGCCGTGTCGGCGGTCTGGATGTCGCTTTCGGGCATCTTCAACTCGCACCTGATCATGTCCGCGGCGGTCGCCCGCTTCGGAACCGAGGAGCAGAAGCGGACCTGGCTGCCGAAATTCGCCACCGGCGAGATCCGCGGCGGGCTGGCACTGACCGAGCCGAACTGCGGCACCGATCTGCAGGCGATCCGCATGACGGCGCGGCGCGATGGCGACGATTACGTCATCAACGGCACCAAGACCTGGATCTCGAACGGCATCTACGGCTCCTGCTTCGCCCTGCTGGTGAAGACCGACCCGGGCGCCGAGCCCCGCCACAAGGGCACCAGCCTGTTCATCGCGCCGAAGGGGCCCGGCTTCACGGTCAGCCGAAAGCTGGAGAAGCTGGGCTACAAGGGCATCGATTCCGCCGAGCTGATCTTCGACGACTACCGCATCCCTGCCGCCAACCTGATCGGCGGCGAGGAGGGCTACGGCCTGCGCCATGCGCTGGGCGGCCTGGAGCTGGGCCGGATCAACGTCGCGGCGCGCGGCATCGGGGTCGCCCGGGCGGCGATGGAGGATTCGGTCCGCTACGCCCAGCAGCGCCAGACCTTCGGCAAGCCGATCGCCGAGCACCAGGCGATCGCGATCAAGCTGGCCGACATGGCGACCCGGCTGGAGGCTGCGCGTCTCCTGACGATGCAGGCGGCCGCCGCCTACGACCGCGGCGAGCGCTGCGACATGGAGGCCGGCATGGCGAAGCTGTTCGCCACCGAGGCCGCGCTGGAGAACGCCACCGAGGCGATGCGCATCCACGGCGCCTACGGCTATTCCAAGGAATTCCACATCGAGCGCTACTATCGCGACGCGCCGCTGCTGTGCATCGGCGAGGGCACCAACGAGCTGCAGCGGATCATCATCGCCCGCCAGCTCGTGCAGCGGAATCCGGCCTGATGCTGCCGCTCGCAGGGGTGCGGATCGTCGCCGTCGAGCAGTACGGCGCCGGTCCGTTCGGCACGCTGCAGCTGGCCGACCTGGGCGCGGAGATCATCAAGGTCGAGAACGTGGCGGAGGCCGGCGATGTCGGCCGGCATGTCCGTCATGCGCAGGATCCGCTGCCCAAGGGCGACAGCCTGTTCTTCCAGGCGTTCAACCGCAACAAGCGCAGCATCACGCTGAACCTGAAGCATCCCGAGGGGCAGTCCGTGCTGCACGACCTCGTGCGCGGGGCCGACGGGGTGCTGAACAATCTGCGCGGCGACCAGCCGGCGAAGCTGCGCCTGACCTATGACGACCTGAAGGCGGTCAACCCGCGCATCGTCTGCGTGCACCTGTCCGCCTACGGCCGCGACGGCGAACGCGCCGCCTGGCCCGGCTACGACTATCTGATGCAGGCTGAGGCGGGCTATCTCTCGGTGACGGGCGAGCCCGGCGGGCCACCGGCGCGCATGGGCCTGTCGCTGGTCGACCTGTCGACCGGCCTGCAGGCGGCGATCGCCATGCTGTCGGGCATTGTCGAAGCGCGCGCGACCGGCATCGGCCGTGACCTCGACGTCAGCCTGTTCGACACGGCGCTCTCGAACCTCTGCTATGTCGGCGCCTGGTACCTGACCGCCGGCGTCAACCAGGGTCGCGAGCCGCGCTCGGCACATCCGAACCTGACGCCGTCGCAGCTCTACCGCACGGCCGACGGCTGGATCTTCATCATGTGCAACAAGGAGAAGTTCTGGCCGGTCCTCGTCCATGCCGTGGGGCACCCGGAATGGGCGGACGATCCGGACTTCGCCACCTTCGCCGATCGGCTGCGCAATCGGGACCGCGTGACGGAGATGCTGGACGAGGCCCTGTCGCACCGGACGACCGAGGAATGGCTGGCGCTGTTCGGCGGCAAGGTGCCGGCGGCGCCGGTCAACGACATGAAGGCCGCACTCGACAATCCGTTCGTGCGTGATACCGGCCGGATCGTCCCGCTGGCACATCCGAGCGGCACGGACGTCGGCACGGTCGGTCCGGCGATCCGTACCCCCGGCGAGCCGCCGCTCGCGAACGCTGCCCCGGCGATGGGCGCGGACACCGACGACATCCTGCGCGGCCTCGGCTACGACGACGCCCGGATCGCGGCACTGCGGGCCCAGGGCGCCGTCTGATCGTGCCGCCCGCGACGATGCTGCGGGGGGAGACACACGCGCGCGTTCGATCCGTGTTGCGTCGCGTCCGGCGCGGCTGTACCCCATAGCCTCTGCAAAGGGGACGGCGATGGAATTCACTGAAAGCAGCATGGTGGCCAGGACGGCCGAGCCTGTCGCGGTCGAAGTGGATGGCGAGCTGGTCATGCTGGACATCGAATCCGGCAACTACATGGGCCTGAGCCCCGTGGGCACGCGCATCTGGGAACTCCTGGAAGAGCCGCGCTCGCTTGCGGCGCTGACCGAGGCTCTGGGCTCGGAATACGACGTTTCCCCCGACGTCTGTCGGCGCGAGACGGTGGCCTTTCTGCAGCAGCTCGCCGAGAACGGCCTCGTCCGTGTGGACTGAAGCATGCGACTGAGGCGCTTCTGGCGACCGCTCGGCGACTATGGACTGCTGCTCGAAGCGACGTTCAGCATGGCGACGGGCTGGATCAGGCTGCACACCCGTCCCTTCAAGTCGCTGACGGCCTGGATGGCGCGCCCGTTCGACGCTTCGGATCTCGACGAGGCGAAGCGGCGCGAAGAGGTTCGGCGCGTGTCCTGGGCCATCCGCGCCCTCGCCGAGCGGGGCCCCCTGCCCTTCGTCTGCTTTCCCCAGGCGATCGCCGCGCATTCGATGCTGCGGCGCCGCGGCATCCCGGTCGTCCTGTACTACGGCGTCGCGCGGAACGACGAGAAGGGGCTGCACGCCCATGTCTGGGTGAAGGACGGCGAGGTGCCGGTGGTGGGCTGCCGCGCGGCAACTGGGTTTACGGTATTGCACGTCTTCGCTCCCGATGGGGCGCGGCGGGCGGAGGCGGGGCGATGAGTGCGGTTTCTGCGATCTGGCGTTTCGACGGACGTCCCGTCGGCGACGACATCCAGCGGATGACCTCCGCGCTGCGCATGTACGGGCCCGACGGCAGCGATGTCTGGTCGGAGGGCGGCGTCGGCCTCGGCCACTGCCGCATGAATCTCTTGCCGGAGGACCGCGGCGACCGCCAGCCGCGGACCGGCGGCGACGGGACGTTGGTCCTGTCCGCGGCGGTGCGGCTCGACAATCGTGAGGAACTGGCCCACGCGCTCGGGCTGGAGGCGGCACGGCTGCGGGGCATGGCCGATTCCGACCTCCTCCTGCGCGCCCTCGAAGCCTGGGGCGAGGATGGCATTCCCCGCCTGATGGGCGCCTTCGCCTTCGCGCTCTGGGATCGACGGCTGAACCGGCTGATCTGCGCGCGCGACGCGCTCGGCGAGTACGGCCTGTTCCTGCACCAGAGCGGCGGAATGCTGGCCGTCGCATCCATGCCGAAGGGCCTGCACGCGCTGGAGGACGTCCCGCGTCGGCTGAGCGAGCGACAGATCGCGCGTGGCCTGCTGCTGCTGCCCGGGCAGGGCGAGACGCTTTTCGAGGACATCACGACGCTTCCGCCGGGACATGTTCTGGTGGCGGCGGACGGCCGTGTTGACATCCGTTCCTTCTGGTCGCCGCCCGCGGCGGACTCGCTTCAGCCGGCCAGCGAAGCCGAGGCGGTCGAGGCGTTCCAGGAACTGCTCGACGAATCGGTGCGGTGCAGGCTTCGAAGCGTCGGCGATATCGGCAGCCATCTCAGTTCCGGGATGGACAGCGGCGTGGTCACCGCGGTGGCGGCGCGCCTGCTCGGGGCCGAGAACCGCCGGTTGACGGCATTCACCTCCGTGCCGCGCGAGGGGTACGAGGGTCGCGGGCCGTTCGGCCGGCACGGCGACGAGGGACCGGGCGCGCGCGCGGTGGCGGCGATGTATCCGAACATCGACCATCGCTTCATCCGCCTCGGCGACCGCACGCCGCTCGACGGACTCGATCGGGGGATCCAGACGTTCGACCGGCCGCCGACCAACCCGTGCAACATGATCTGGGCGGACGAGATCTGCCGGCAGGCGCGGGAAAGCGGCATCCGGGTCATGCTGACCGGCCAGATGGGCAACATGACCATCAGCTACAGCGGCCGCCCGTACATATCGGAACTTCTCCGCGGCGGGCACTTCCTGACCTGGGCGCGCGAGTGCTGGCACTTGGTCCGGCGCAAGCGCGGCTACCGGCCGGCGATCAGCGCCAGCGTCTTCCCGCTGCTGCCGGCGCCGCTCTGGCGGCTCTATGACAGGAGCTTTCGGCGTCTTCAGGATCCGTTCGGCTACACCGCGATATCGCCCGCCTTCGCCGAGGACATGAACTATCGGGAACTGGCGGCGGAGTCGGGCTGGAATCTCGACTACCAGCCCTGGGCCGACGGGCATGCCATGCGTCTGGCGGTCATCAACCGGATAGATCTGGCATCGCACCATCTGGGCATGCTGGCGGGATTCGGCATGGAGCATCGCGACCCGACCCAGGACCGTCGCATCGTCGAATTCTGCCTGGCATTGCCGGGCCGCTTCTTCCTGCATCGCGGCATCGAGGCGCGCCTGCTGAAACTCGCGATGCGGGGGCGGTTGCCCGAAGGTCATCTCCGGTCGGGCGGCTACAAGGGCTACCAGGCCATCGACTGGCACGAAGCCCTCACGCGCTCCCGGACCGAGATCGCCGAGGAGATCGAGCGGCTGGAGGCCAGTCCGATGGCGCGCCGTTGTCTCGATCTGCCGAGGCTGCGCCGGCTCGTCGACGACTGGCCGACCGGGGACTGGCATTCGCCGCGGGTGACGCAGTCCTACCGGCTCGCACTCTCGCGCGGCCTCGCCATGGGCCGCTTCATCCGTCGCATGGAGGGCGGCAACCAGTGAACCGCAGCCTGCGGCAGCGCGGCGCGCTCGCCAGTCTGACGGTCGAGACGGAGATCCCGATCCCTGGCCTTCCGCCGGCACCCGATTCGATGTCGCCGGCCGACGTCCAGATCGTCACCGGGACCGTCGGATTGGCCGCCGACGGGACTCGCTCGGCGATCGATGCCGACGGAACATTATTCCTCGACGTGCCCGACGTGGCGCGGTTTCGTATCGAGGGCGGACGTCGGATCACCGTCGAAACGCACTGTGCCCCCGAATGCGCCTCGCATGTGCGGACGTTCCTGCTCGGCACCGCAATTGGGACGATCTTCCACCAGAGGGGCATCCTGCCCCTGCACGCATCGACGGTGCGGGTGGGCGACGTCGCGGTGGCGATCGCCGGGCCGTCGGGCGCCGGCAAATCGACGCTGGCGCATGCGCTGACGCGGGCGGGGCATGCGCTTATCGCCGACGACATCACCCCCGTCACGCTCACCGACGACGGCTCTGCCTGGGCGTGGCCGCTGCTGCCTCAGGTCAAGCTCTGGCGTGACGCGCTGGACCGCGCCGACATCTCCGCCGCCGGCCTGGAAACCATCGCGGCGCGTCTCGACAAGTTCCGGCTTCCCGAAACCGCTGCCTTCGCGACATTGCCCGTCCCGCTGGGCGCCGTCGTCGTCCTCTGCGATGCCGATGACGAAGAAGCGATGATCGTTCCGCTGTCGGGCTTGCGTGGCATCACGGCCTTGCGGGCCCAGGTCTATCGGCCGCATATCGGGGGTGCGGTACGCGGCATGGATCCGCTGTTCAGGGATCTCGGCCGCCTCGCCGCCCGCGTGTTGGTGGCCCGGCTCGACCGTCGGCGGGACGCACGGCGCCTGGGCAGCCTCGTGCAGAGCGCCGTGAACGCGGTCCGATCGCACCGGCCGACGCCCGTGTCGGAACACGCCTCGGCGCAAGCCGGCTGACCCACGGGTCGCTCCGTACTACAGTCCGCCGCATCGCGTGGAAGGAGAAGCCCGTACGATGCCCGCAGCCTATGATCCGAACAACATCTTCGCGAAGATCCTGCGCGGCGAGATCCCGTGCAAGAAGGTCTACGAGGACGACCACGTTCTCGCCTTCGACGACATCGCACCCCAGGCGCCGGTGCACGTCCTGGTGATCCCGAAGGGCCCTTACGTCCACTGGGACGATTTCTCGGAGAAGGCGTCGGACGCCGAACTCGCGGCCTTCAGCCGCGCGATCGGCGCGGTCGCGCGGGCGCGTGGCCTGGGCCCCGACGGCTTCCGGGTGATCGCCAACAATGGCGGGAACGCCCATCAGGAAGTGCCGCACCTGCACATGCACGTGCTGGGCGGCCGCCCCCTCGGCCGCATGCTGCCGGGCAAGGGGTGAACCTTCCCGACCTGGAGCCGCGCCTCCTCTACCGGGACGGGCTGATGCTCGTCCTGGACAAACCGGCGGGCATCCCCGTGCATGCGGGGCCCGGCGGCGGCCCGAACATCGAGCAGGGTTTCGACGCGCTCCGGTTCGGCCTGCCGCGCCTGCCGGCGCTGGCGCACCGCCTCGACCGCGACACCAGCGGCTGCCTGATCATCGGGCGGCATCGCAAGGCGCTGCGCAAGCTGGGGGAGCTGTTCCGCAACGGCCGCATCGGCAAGGTGTACTGGGCGATCGTCGAGGGGGCGCCGGGCGAGCCCGAAGGCACCATCGACGCACCGCTGCTGAAGCGCATCGGCAAGGCGAACTGGCGCATGGACGTCGACCCCGCCGGCCAAACGGCGGTCACCGACTGGCGGACCCTGGGCAGGGCTGTCGGCCGCACCTGGCTGGAATTGCGGCCGCGGACGGGTCGGACGCACCAGATCCGCGTGCACTGCAAGGCGTTGGGCTGTCCCATCGTCGGCGATCCGGTGTACGGCACGCCGGCCGAGGGCGAGCGGCTGCTGCTGCACGCCCGCGCGGTCACCGTGCCACTCTACCCGTCCCGCGACCCGATAACGGTCGAGGCGCCGCCGCCGCCGCACATGCTCGCGGCGCTGCGCGCCTGCGGCTATGCGACCTAGGCCTGTTGCGCGCTAAGGCCCGAAGAGCTTCGTTGGTAGCCAAGTAGCGATGGGCGGAAAGAAGAACACCACCGCCAGACCCAGCATCTGAAGCAGCATGAAGTCAAGCATGCCCCGGTAGATCGAACTCAGTTCCCACTTTGGTGCGACCGCCTTCAGGTAGTAGGCGGCCATCGCGACCGGCGGCGACAGGAAGGCTGTCTGGAGATTGACCGCGACCAGCGTGCTGAACCAGAGCAGGTCGATCTCCATGGCCTCGACCACCGGCAGGAAGATCGGGAGGAAGATGAAGATGATGGCGGGCCATTCCAGCGGCCAGCCGAGCAGGAAGATCACCGCCATCAGAACCAGCAGCATCGCGGTGGAGGGCAGATCGAAGCCGAGAAGTGTCTCCGCGATCATCGTGCTCGTGCCGAGCCGGGTGAACACCGCGCCGTAGATGTTCGACGCCACCGCGAGGAACAGGACGAGGCTGGATGTTTCGAGCGTGCGTAGACAGGCGGTGCGAAGTGCGGCGAAGCGAAACCGGCCGTAGAGGACCATCAGCAGCAATGCGCCGCTCGCGCCCATCGCCGCCGCCTCTGTCGGCGTTGCGAGACCGAATATGATGCTGCCCAGTGCCGCAAACATGATCGTCGCGAGGGGGACGATTCCGCGAAGGAATTCCCACACCATCTGCCAGACCGACGTTGCCCATTGGTCACGTGGCAGGGGAGGGCCGAGGCTCGGGTTGATATGGCTGCGGATCAGGGCATAGCCGATGTAGAGGAAGGCGAGCAGCAGCCCCGGCATCAGGGCGGCGGCGAACAACTTGACAATCGAGACGCCGATGATCGGACCCATGACGACCAGCATCACGCTCGGCGGGATGAGGATGCCCAGCGTCCCGCCCGCCGCGATCGTGCCGGCGGACATCTTGGAATCATAGCCGGCGCGGATCATCGCCGGCGCCGCCATCATGCCCATCACGGTCACCGAGGCGCCGATGATCCCGGTGGCCGTCGCGAACAGCGTCGCGGTGAGCAGCACGCCCAGATAGAGGGAGCCGCGCAACGGCGCGAGGATCAGCTGGAACGACCTGAACAGCCGCTCCATCAGTCCCGCCTGCTCCAGCACGTAGCCCATGAAGACGAACAGCGGCACGGCCGCCAGCGTCTCCTCCTTCATCAGGCCGATGGTCTGGAAAACCATCAGATAGAAGACGACGTCGCCGAACCCGATATAGCCGAACACGATGGACAGCACGATCAGCGTGAAGGCGATCGGAAATCCCGCGAAGATGCCGATCAGCAGAGCGGCGAGCAGAATGAGGCCGAGATATTCGCCGCTCATAACGGCCGACCCTCGATCGCCGCATACGCGCTCTTCAGGAACTCCGACACGCCCTGGAGGATGAGCAGGAAGGCGGATACGGGGATCACGGTCTTAAAGGGATAAAGCGGCGGCCTCCAGGGGCTGGCGTCCGACACTTCGCGAATGTCCCAGGCCTGAATCGCCTCCTGCAACCCCATCCAGAAGAAGAGCGCCATCCCGGGAAAGAACAAGCAGAGGTACAGAATGGCGTCGACCCTGCCGCGGGTCCGTACCGACCATGACTGATAGAAGATGTCGGTGCGGATATGGCCGCCGCGATAGAGCGTATAGGCCGCGCCCAGCATGAACATGCTGCCGTACAGCATGTAGGTCACGTCGTAGGCCCAGATCGTGGGCGCGTGAAACGCGTAGCGCGCTAGCACCTCCCAGGTCAGCGCCAGCACCAGTGGCACGGCGAGCCAGCAGAAGATGTGTCCACTCGTCTCGGCCACGCCGTCGATCGCGCGTACGGTGCGTACGAGCGCCGTGGGCGGTGCGCGTCGCTCGTGCCATTCGGATCGGTCGACCACCCCTTACCCCCCTCGAACTTATGACGACGCGGGATCCGCTGGGCGGCGGCGGCGAGGCCGCCGACCAGCGCGAGAAGCGGGGCTATTTGCGGTAAACCTTTTCTTTCCAGTAGTAGTTGCCGGCGAACTCGTAGGGCGGCCAGAAGGACAAGCGGAAGGGCACAACCACCTCGGCGTACTTCTTCTGGCTGTCGATCACCTTCCTGTAGAAGGGATCCTTCGCCGCATACTCCTCCTGTATCTTCTCCCAAGTCTCCAGGAAGTTGGCCAGGACGTCGTCAGGGGTCCGCGTGACCTCGATACCGGAATCGACCAGTTCCTTGCAGGCGAGCGCGGTCTCGCGGTTGAAGGCGGCGTTGCGCATCATGGTGGCGTGCACGCTTGCGACCCGCATGATCTCCTGCAGGTCGGGCGTCAGCTTGTCCCATACGGCCTTATTGATCATCAGCTGACCGCCGGTCACGGGCTCGTGCATGCCAGGCGTGTAGTAGAACTTGGCGACGTTGTTGAGGCCGAGTTTCTTGTCCTCCAGGCAGTTGATCCACTCGGCACCCTCGATCACCCCGCGCTCCATGGCCGGCACGATCTCGCCGCCCGGCAGCGTGACGACAGAGACGCCCAATCTGCCGTAGGTCTCTGCACCGATGCCGTAGATGCGCAGCTTCATCCCCTTCAAATCATCGAGGTTCTTGATCGGCCTCTTGAACCAGCCGAGAGCCTGCGGGTAGTCGGTCGGGATTGGGAAGGCGACGAGGTTCAACTTGATGACGTCGCGATAGAACTCTTCCAGCAGAGCCATGCCGCCACCGTCGTAGTACCAGCCGAAATAGTCGATGCCGTCCATGCCGAACAGCGGGCCGTGCGAAAGGGGAATGCCGGCAAGGCTCTTGCCGAGGATGTAGCCGAAGGGCGCCATCCCGACATCGAGAACGCCGCGGGAGGTGGCGTCGAACACCTCAAAGGGCGGGACGATCGCACCGCCGGGCAGCACTTCGATCTTGAGACGACCACCGGACATCCGCTCTGCCGTTTCGCCCCAGACCTTGAAGATCAGGTGAAGGTTTGCCGTCACGGGGTGGGAGGATTGTCCCTTCAGGACGATCGGCTTCGGCGTCTGGGATGACACCTGTCCCGGAAAAGCGGTCCCGATTCCAGCCAGGATAGCTGCAAGGACCAGAAAGCGTCTGAACATCTTTCTTTTCCTCCCATTTTTATATTTCTTAAGTTGTCCCAGACCACTCCTCAATTGCGGATGCAGCGCCGAACTTTGCCGGCGAGTGCTTGCATGTGGCCGATCCGGCCGCTGACGAATCAGTCGCGGGTGAGCGACGACCTGTCGGATGCTGCAGTTCCATCGCCGGATTTTGGGTCTCGGGCGGAAACTGGACGAGTATACTGCGCCTCCACTTTGTGGAGGTCAATATTTATGCTGGGGATCGGTATTCGATCAGGAGGGGCGAGCGGTCGAGCGGTTTCCGGTTCAGCTCGGCCAGATCGTCTCGACCAGCCGCGTCATGTCCGGCATCTCGGCATAGGGACCGAAGGCGGGGTCGCCGGTCTCGCCGCGCCGGTTGATCCAGATGCGCCGCAGTCCCAGGGCGTGCGCCGGCTCGATGTCGTGGAAGAAGCCGGCGGCGGCGTGGGTGATGCGCTCGATCGGCACGCCCGCCCGGCCGTAGGCGAAGCGGAACATGCCGTGGTCGGGCTTGTAGAGCCGCGACTGCTCGGCGGTCACCAGATAGTCCGGCTCCACGCCGATCAGCGCGACGTTGCGGGCGATCATCGCGTCGTCGGTGTTGGAGATGAACATCAGCTTCGCCCGCCGCTTGATCGCGGTGAGGACGGCGGGCACCTCGTCGAACGGTCCGGCGTCGCTGACCGCCGCCACCAGCCGTTCGCCGTCGCGCGGCGCATAGGCGAAGCCGAAGTCCTGGAGCGCCGTCTCCAGCCCGGCGCTCAGGATCTCCGCGTAGGGGCGCCAGCCGCCCTTCTGCAGCGGCGCCTGGGTCGCGCGGAAATGCGGATGCAGGCGCTCCAGCATCTCCGGCGGCGCGCCCCGCTCCTCCAGCGATTCGGCCAGCGCGCCGCGTACGCCCTCGTGAAAGCGCACGAGCGTGCCGTAGACGTCGAAGCTGACGAGATCGACAGTGGTCACGCGCCCTGCCTCATGTACGGGGGCTCACGCGCTCTCGGGACGGCCCTTCATCATGCGCAGCGGCGTATAAACCAGCACCGTCTCGCCGCGCTGGTTGACGACGCTGTTCTTCGTGCGCACGAAGCCGCGGTTGCCCTTGCTGGCCGCGCGGCTCTCGACGACTTCCAACTCGACATGGATGGTGTCGCCGATGACGACCGGCCCCTTCATGTCCAGTTCCATGCCGAGGAACGCCATGCCGGTGTGCTGCAGCGTGCCTTGCATGACCAGGCCCTCGGCGAGGGCCAGCACCAGCACGGCCGGCGCGATGCGCTTGCCGGTCGGCGACTCGTGCTCGATGTATTCGAGATTGTTGAACAGCAGCTCGTTCATGCCGGTGACGCCGGTGAAGGAGAGCACGTCGGTCTCGAAGACGCTGCGGCCGATCGTCTTGAAGGTCCGACCGACCTCCATCTCCTGCCAGTAGAAACCGTGGCCGAGTTCCTGCATGTTTCCGCCCATAGACTGAGGTCGGCCCGCCCTCGCGGCGGGCACTGCGATCCGCCGGTTCTACATGGCCTCGGCGCCCGACCGCAACGGCCCCACCCACCCCTTACCGGCCCCAACCGGCCAGGAGACAGCCGGCGTGCAGCCTGCCCCGATCCGCCCGACCCCGATCCACTCGCCGTGTATCCGCGTCTGCTCGATCAACCCGAAGACCAGCTGGTGCGAGGGCTGCTACCGCACGCTCAAGGAGATCGCCGGCTGGAGCCGCCTGACGCCCGACGAGCGCGAGCGCATCATGCGCGAACTGCCGGCGCGCGGCGCCGACATGGCCGCCCGCAAGGCCTGAAGCGGCCGCGTCAGTCCCAGGCGGCGCCCGGCAGCGCGTCCAGGGGGATCTTCAGGTAGCGCCGGCCGTTGGCCTCCGGCTCCGGCAGGCGCCCGCCGCGGATGTTCACCTGCAGCGCGTGCAGGATCAGCTTCGGCATCGGCAGCTTGGCGTCGCGCTCGTTGCGCAGGGCGACGAACGCCGTCTCCGTGGCGGCCTTCGTGAGGTGGACGTTCTTCGCCTTCTGTTCGCCGACGCTGCTCTCCCATGCCGGGTCGCGGCCGCCCGGCATGTAGTCGTGTCCGGTGAACAGGCGGGTGTCGTCCGGCAGCGCCAGGATGGCCTGGATCGAGCGCCACAGCGCTGCGGCGCTGCCGCCCGGGAAGTCGGCGCGCGCCGTGCCGAAGTCGGGCATGAACAGCGTGTCGTGGACGAAGGCCGCGTCGCCGGCCACGTAGGTGATGGAGGCCAGCGTGTGTCCGGGCGAGTGCATCACCTCCACCGGGACGTCGCCGATGGCGAAGTGCTCGCCCGCCGCGAACAGCCGGTCCCACTGCGAGCCGTCCACGGGCAGGTCGGGCCAGCCGTAGATGTCGCGCCACAGCTTCTGCACCTCGACGACCGGCGCGCCGATTGCGGTCGGTGCCCCGGTCCTGCCCTTGAGGTACTGCGCCGCGGAGAAATGGTCGGCGTGCGGATGGGTGTCGAGAATCCACTCGACGCGATAGCCGCGCTGCGCCACGCGATCCAGAATGGCGTCGGCGCAGTGCGTGGCCGTGGCACCCGACTTCTCGTCATAGTCCAGGACCGGATCGACGATCGCGCAGCGGCCGGTGTGCGGGCAGGCGACCACATACTGGACGCTGAAGGTCCGCGGGTCGAAGAACGCCTCGACGGTGGGGCGGATGGGGCGGTCGGCGGCGCTCATGGCTACCTCTGCTGGATCGTGGTCGCCGGCCCCTTGCGGGGCCGGGCAGCTTGGAAAGCCAGTCTACGGTCCGGCCGCCGCGGAGGAAATCCCGCCCCGGATTCGCTCGACGAGAGGCGAATCCGCTTCAGCGCAGCTGCGGCGCCACCTCGCGGGCGAACAGTTCGAGCGAGGCGAGGATGTTGTCCTGCCCGTAGTAGGGCGGGTAGTGCAGCATCAGCGAGGTGAGCCCGGTCATGTCGCGCAGCCGCCGGATCTTCGCCACGACCGTCTCCGGCGAGCCGTGGATGATCGTACTCTCCGACAGCGCCCCGTAGTCGAGGCCCGACGAGACCGAGGCGTCGCCGGTCGACACCTGGCCGAGATAGCCGGAGGTCTGGGCGCCGAAGAAGTGGCCCAGATGGCGCAGGAGGCCGGCCTCGCTGTCGCGCCGCGCCTTCTCGTCGGTCTCCGCCACATAGACCCACCGGGCGATGTCGACGTCGCCGCGCGCCGGGTTGCCGCGCAGTTCCTCCGGCGTCTCCTCCAGGTTGCGGCGGTAGACGCCGACCTGCCGCGCCAGTTCCTCGAAGGTGGTCAGGGTCGACAGCATCAGGCCGAAGCCCATCCGGCCCGCCACGCCGATCGACCGATCGGTGCCGCCGGCGAGATAGAGCGGCGGGTGCGGCGACTGGATCGGGTGCGGCAGGATCTCGTAGTCGCCGTCGACCTTGACCCGGAAGTGCCGTCCCGAAAAATCCGCGCGCCTGGTCCTGAACAGGTCGAGCAGGAGCGGCAGCGCCTCCTCCTGCACGTCGCGCCGTCCCTCGAAATCCTGGCCGAAACCGTCGAACTCGTACTCCCGGTAGCCGGACCCCAGGCCGACGGCCATCCGCCCGCCGCTGAGCACGTCGACGAAGGCGGCGTTCTCCACCACGCGCACGGGGTTGGCGAGCGGCAGGGTGACGACGCCGGTGCCGATCCTGATCCGCTTCGTCAGCGCGGCGAGGTGCCCCGCATAGACGAACACGTCGGGCATGATGCCGTACTGGTTGCTGAAGTGGTGCTCGGCGATCCAGGCGAAGTCGAAGCCCAACGCGTCCGCCCGCATCACCTCGCGGGTCACGCGGGCATGCACAGCGTGGTGCGGGTACGGCTCCACCTCGGGGTCGGGATGGGACGTGAACAGGATACCGAATTCCATACGGGTGCGTTCCTCGACACTGTTGCCCCCGCTTTCCGGGGGGCTGAGCCGGCCATGTTAACCGTCCCGTCCGCGACCGGAAGGGGCGCCCCGGCTCGGCGGTGGGGTGCCACCGCAGGCGCTAGACAAGTCGCGGGCTCGTCCATCTTGACCGTTACGGTTTTGTGACAGCGGATAGAGGCCCTGGCCGACCCCGGCGCCGCATGGACCGTTCGATGGCATCGCACCCTCCAGTCACGCCGAACGCTGCCCAGAGTGCCGCGCCGACGGATGGCGGCTCGTCCGCCGTGGTCGTATCGGCGGCCATCATGGCGCTCGCCCTGCTCGGCGACTCGCTGCTCTATGTCGTGCTGCCGCTCTACGCCCACGAGTTCGGCATCGGCCTCGCCTGGGTCGGCGTGCTGCTGTCGGCCAACCGGCTGATCCGGGTCGTCGCCTATGGCGGCGTCGCCGCCCTCGGCGAGCGCATCGGGCCGCGGCGGCTGACGCTGGTCGCCGGGATCCTGGCGGCCGGCTCGACGCTCCTCTACGCGATCGGTGACGGTGGCCCCGTTCTGCTCGCGGCCCGCATCGTCTGGGGCTTGGCCTTCGCGGCGCTGAACCTCACGACGCTGGTCTACGCCGTCAGCAGGACGGGCCGGCAGGGCCGCAGCGTCGGAACGAGCAAGGCGGTGGCGAGCGTCGGCCCCGTGCTGTCGCTCAGCATCGGCGCTTGGCTCGTCACCATTATCGGGCCGCGCGACATCTTCGCCATCCTGGCGGGCCTCACCGTGCTCGCCATTCCGCTGTCGCTGATGCTGCCGGCGGCGCATCCGGTCACCGGGCGCAGCGACCGGTCCATCCTGCCCAAGCCGACCAGGAACGATCTGCTGGGCTTCGTCATCGGCTTCGGCATCGACGGCATCTTCGTCATGACGCTGGCGCTGATCCTGAAGGACGTGGTGTCGATGGAATCCGCCGTCATCGCGAGCGGCCTCATGATCGCCCTGCGCCGGTTGATGGAGATCGTCACCGCGCCGATCGGCGGCGTGCTCGGCGACCGGTTCGGTGCCGCCCGGATGGTGCTGCTGTTCGGCGGCCTGCTCTGTGCCGGACTGGCCGGGATCGCCGCGGGCGTGCCTTTCATGGGCGCCTGTGCCGTCGTCCTCGGCCACGGCGCCCTGGTCACCCTGCAGCCGGTGCTGGTCGCCCAGCGCAATCCCGGTGCCGTGATGAACAGGCTCGCGGTCCTGGCGACCTGGCGGGACATCGGTGCGGCGGTTGGCCCGCTGACGGCAGGCCTGCTGGCGGCCCGCTTCGACATCGAGGCGATCTACGCACCGCTCGCGGTGGCGACGCTGGCGATGGTCGTCTGGGCCTGCCGCCCGCCTGGGCCGAAGGTCGTAGCCGCCGGATAGCGGTTCAGCGGCGCGCCGCTGAACCAGCGGTTCAGCGGCGCGCCGCTCCCTCCCGGTGCGCGATGTAGAGTCCGGCGGCGACGATGACCGCGGCGCCGACCCAGGTCCAGGTGTCGGGCAGGTGGCGGTAGAGGACGAAGCCGATGATCGTCGCGCCGATCAGCTGGAGATAGTTGAACGGCGACAGAAGCGACGCCGGGCCGCGCTCGAAGGCCTTGGTCAGCAGATAGTGGGCGATGCCGCCGACCAGGCCCATGCCGACGAACAGCACCCAGGCATGAGGCTCGGCGGGCGTCTTCCACGAGAAGACCACCAGCCCCCCCGCCGCGACGGCGCCGACCATGCCGGACCAGATGTTCGTCGTTTCGGCATGGTCCTGCCCGGCGAGCTTGCGCGTCATGATCTGGTAGAGCGCGCCGAACGAGGCGCTCCCGACGATGAAGAGTGCCGCCCAGTCGCCGGATCCGAAACCGCCGGGCCGGATGACGATCATCGCTCCGATGAAACCGATCACCACCGCCGCCCATCGGCGCGGGCCGACCGCCTCGCCGAGCAGCGGCACCGACAGGGCGGTGACCAGGAGCGGGCTGGTGAAGCTGATCGCGGCGGCCGTGGCCAGCGGCAGGTGCGCGAGGCCTGTGAAATACAGCACCGACGACGTGATGCCGCAGAGGCCGCGGATGATCTGCAGTCCCGGCCGGCGGGCGACCAGGATGCGCGGCCCGTGCCGCGGCGCGAACAGCGCCAGCATCAGCAGGAAGGCCACGCCGTGGCGGAAGAAGGCCACCTGGTGCGGGTGGTAGTCCTCCGTCGTCAGGATCTTGCCCGAGGCGTTGACCGTGACGATCAGCGCCACGTAGAGGCACATCAGGCCGATGCCCTGGAGGATACGCTCCTCGGCGACGGCGACGGGGGTCGCGGGCCTCACCGGCCCCCCGCCCCCGTCCGTCCCGCCCCGGTCATCCGCCGCCGGCGGCCCGTCGGGGCTCGTGCCCCGGCTTCGGCGTCTCGCGATGTCGTATGCGCTGGTAGAGCAGGACCGCGACGCCGAGGCCGATGCCGGCGAGGTCGGTCGTCCACCCGCCCTCGATCAGCAGCAGCGAGGCGACCAGCAGGACCCCGCGCAGCAGCCACGGCATCGGGCCGAAGAACCAGCCCTGCACGGCACCCGCCAGGAACCAGACGCCGATCAGGGCCGTTGCCACCACCCGCAGGATGACGATCGTCTCGCCCTGCATCAGGAGTGCGGGACTGTAGAAGAACATGAACGGCACGAGGAATGCCGCCAGCCCGTACTTGAAGGCGACGACGGACGTCTTCATCGCGTCGCCCCCGGCGATCGCGGCACCCGCATAGGCGGACAGCGCCACCGGCGGCGTGATCGTCGAGATGACGGCGTAGTAGAACACGAACATGTGCGCCGTCAGCGGCGGGATGCCGAGCCGGACGAGGCCGGGCGCCACGACCGAGGCTGCGACGGCGTAGGCCGCGGTGGTCGGCATGCCCATGCCGAGCAGCAGCGAGATCAGCATGGCGAAGATCAGCGCCAGCAGCGTGTTGTCCTGGGCGAGCGCGAAGATCATCGCCGAGAAGCGGCCGCCGAGCCCGGTCAGGCCGATGACGCCGACGATGATGCCGGCACAGGCGCAGACCGCGATCAGCTGCAGCGAGTTGCGGGTCGCGAGGCCGAGCGCGTCGGCGACGGCCCGCGGGCCCATGCGGCCCTCGCGGTGCAGCCAGCTGGTCACGAAGGCGGCGACGAGGCCGAGCGTGCCGGCGCGGACGATCGAATAGCCCGAGACCAGCGAGCCGACCAGGATGATCAGCGGCAGGAACAGGTAGATCCGCCGCACCATCTCCCACAGGTCCGGCAGTTCCGAGCGCGGCAGGCCGCGCAGGCCGCGTTGGATCGCCTCGTTGTCGACCATGAAGAAGACGGCGATGAAATAGAGCAGTGCCGGTATGACCGCGGCCACGACGATGTCGACATAGGGGATGCCCGTCACCTCGGCCATGATGAAGGCGCCCGCGCCCATCACCGGCGGCAGGATCTGGCCGCCCGTGGACGCGGCAGCCTCGATCGCGCCGGAACTGGTGCGCGAGTAGCCGACCTTCTTCATCAGCGGAATGGTGAAGGTGCCCGTCGCGACGACGTTGCCGGCGGCGGTGCCGTTGATCGTGCCCATCAGCGCGCTGGAGAAGACCGCGACTTTCGCGGGGCCGCCGCGCAGGCCGCCGGCGATCGAGAAGGCGAAATTGATGAAGTAGCCGCCGACCTTCGAAACGTCGAGGAAGGCGGAGAAGGCGATGAACAGCACGATATAGGTCGACGAGACGGCCGTGGTCGGGCCGAAGACGCCTTCCATGCTGTAGATGTAGCTGAAGAAGAAGTCGGCATCATAGCCGCGGTGCGCCAGCACGCCGGGCAGCCAAGGGCCGACGAAGCAGTAGAGGATGAAGATCACTGCGATGATCGGCAGCGCCAGGCCGGCGGTGCGCCGCGTGATCTCCAGGACCAGCAGCGTCCCGATCAGGCCGACGATGAAGTCCCCGGTCGTCGGCAGGGCGCCGACGCGGAACAGCAGTTCGTCCAGATTGACCGCGATATAGGCGGCACAGCCCAGGCTCGCCGCCATCAGCAGCCAGTCGTACCAGGCGATGCCGTCGCGCCGGCTGCCGTCGCTCGCCGCGAAGATCGCCAGCCCCAGGGCGGTGCCCCAGGAGACGTGAACGCTCCGGAAGACCCAGGGGTCGATCGGATAGACGTTCAGCACGTAGAGGTGGAAGACGGTGTAGGCGATGCAGTTCCAGTAGATCAGGTGCTTCTGCCAGCCCGAGAGCTGGCGCTGCCAGCCGCCGAAACCGCCCTCGGTGTCGGCAGCCGGTTCCGCCGCGACGCTGCCGCCCGTCTTCACTTCATCCGCACGCATAGAGCTGCCCTCTGAGAGAGATCATGCACAGGCAGCCGATCGCTGCTCTTCTGTCCGTCGTTTGACGCGAAACCGCCCGGCGTCGGTGACACCGGGCGGCCAGTCGGGAACAGGGCCGATCAGGACTTCGGCATCGCCTTGTCGGCGAGCTTGATGCCCTTCTCCTGGAAGTAGCGCACCGCGCCCGGATGCCAGGTCAGGAAGCTGTTCTTCGTGGCGTTGGCCGGGACGGTCTCGGCGGAGGACGCGTGGATCTGAACCATACGCTCGTGGTTGTCCATGACCGCCTTGACGATCTCGTAGACCAGGTCGTCCGGCAGGTCCTTGTGGGCGATGGCGAAGTTGAAGACGCCGACCGTCTTCTGGTCTTCCTTCAGCTGGCGGTACGTGTTCGCCGGGATCGTCGTCGGTGCGAGCGACGGGTGGTTGTCGAGCAGCTTCTGGCGCTCTTCCTCGGTGAAGCCGATGTAGCGCACCTCGTGCTGGGCTTCCAACTCGCTGAACGCCGAGATCGGCAGGCCGGCACCGAAGCCGAAGGCGTCGATCAGGCCGTCGGCCAGCTGCGAGGCCATATCGCTGCCGGCACCGTTGCGGACCGTGACCTTCAGGCCGAAGTCCTTGAAGTAGCGCGGCCAGTAGGTGCCCGACGTGCCCGCCCGCGGACCGACGCCGACACGCTTGCCGTCGAGGTCCTTGAACGTCTTGATGCCGCTGTTCGCCATCGTGATGATGTGGAACGGCGTGTCGTACATCGGGAAGATGGCGCGGACGTTGTTGAACTTCTTGCCCTGCGTCCAGTCGCCTTCGCCGGTCCAGCCCTCGTAGGCGACGCCCATCGTCACCATGCCAAGCTGGACGTCGTTGCGGTCCGCCAGAATCATGTTCTGGTTGGGGCCCTGCGTCTGCTGGGTGCTGATCTTCGTCCCGACAGTCTCGTTGACGAGATTGGCCCAGCCCTGGCCGTAGATGAAGTAGGTGCCGCCGACGGCTGCGGTGCCGAGCACCATGCTGTCGGGCCAGCCGGCCTTCTGGGCCGAGGCGGGGGCGGCGAGGGACACCGCCGCCACTGCCGTGCCTGCGAGCACGGCGAGCGTCCTCAGGATCTTCATTGAGTCCTCCGGATTCAGGATTGATTGAGCTGAGAGGTCGTGCCGGTTCAGCCGCGCGATCGGTCTCTTGCCCGCGCGGTCACTCCGGCTTCAGGCGCCACCGTCTTCGAGCGCTTGGCAGACGGCCTCGGTGACCGCCCGCGTATCTGCATTGCCGCCGAGATCGCGCGGCAGCACGTCGCCGGCACCGGTCACCTTTTCGATCGCCCGCATCAGGCGCCGGCCCGCGTCGGCCTCGCCCAGATGCTCGAGCATCATCGCCGCCGACCAGAAGGTACCGATCGGGTTGGCGATGCCCTTGCCCATGATGTCGAACGCCGAGCCGTGAATCGGCTCGAACATCGACGGATAGGTGCGCTCGGGGTTGATGTTCCCCGTGGCGGCGATGCCCAGGCTGCCGGTCAGGGCGGCGGCCAGATCGCTGAGGATGTCCGCGTGCAGATTAGAGGCGACGACGGTGTCGATGGACTGCGGTTTCAGCACCATGCGCTGGGTCATGGCGTCGACCAGCATCTTGTCGGTGGCGACGTCCGGGAAATCGCGTCCGACCTCGGCCGCGATCTCGTCCCACATCACCATCGCGTGGCGCTGCGCGTTCGACTTCGTCACGATCGTCAGCAGCTTGCGCGGGCGCGACCGGGCCAGTTCGTAGGCGAAGCGCATGACTCGCTCGACGCCGGCTCTCGTCATCACGGACACGTCGAGGCCGACCTCGAGCGGCAGGCCGGTATGGACCCGCCCGCCGACGCCGGCATACTCGCCCTCGCTGTTCTCGCGGACGATGACCCAGTCGAGGTCTTCGGGCGCACAGTCGCGAAGCGGGCCCCGGATGCCCGGCAGCAGGCGCGACGGCCGCACGTTGGCGTACTGGTCGAAGCGCTGGCAGATGGCGAGGCGCAGGCCCCAGAGGGTGATGTGGTCGGGGACGCGCGGATCGCCGGCGGAGCCGAACAGGATCGCGTCCATGCCGCGGATCTGGTCGCGACCGTCCTCCGGCATCATCACGCCGTGGCGCAGATAATATTCGGAGCCCCAGTCGAACCGGGTCACCTCAAAGCCGAACGGCTCCTGCCGCTCCAGCGCGGCCAGCACCGTCAGGCCCGCCTCGACCACCTCGGTCCCGATTCCGTCGCCCGGAATCGAGGCGATCTTGTAGATCCGATTCTTTCTGTCCATCGCCCGCTGGCGTTTCGTTTGCTTCGTGCACTCTTAGCGCGAGCGGGCCGCGACGTACAGATGGCGATTTCGCAGAACGGAATGTGTCAGGACATTCCGGGCCCTTTCTGCAACCGCGCGAGCACGTCGCCGACGGGCAGGACGTCGGCATACTTCACGGCCATGTCGTAAAGGGCGGCGAAGTGCGGGCTCTCGTGACGGTCGGCGACGCATTCCTCGGGCACGATCATGCGGTAGCCGTGCGACAGGCCGTCGACGACGGTCGCCCGGACGCAGCCGGAGGTCGAGCCGCCGGTGACGATCACGGTATCGATGCGGTGCCAGACCAGCAGCGAGGGCAGGTGCGTCTCGAAAAAGGCCGACGGCATGCGCTTGCGCATCACGGTGTCCGCGGGATCGATCGTCAGTCGCGGGTCCAGTGCGGCACGCGGCGAACCCTCGCGGATGTTCTGCAACGAGTCCGGGGCGTCGTTCCGCGTCCCCCACACGCCGCAGTCGCCGCCGCCGGGCGCGTAGGCGACGTAGGTCCAGACGACCGGGAGGCCGATGGCGCGGACCGCTGCGGCGAGCGCCGCGACGTGCTCCAGTTGCCGAGGGTCGGTCTCGTAAGCGGTGGCGAACGTATCGACCGCCGTATAGGCGCATTGAAGATCGACGTTCACCAGGGCGATCCGGTCGCCGAAGCCGAAGCGGCGCCGGGGTGGCGCCGCTTTCAGCGCCTCGTACATCTGACGCGCGGTGAGATCGGACAGGTCCATGGCCGGCTCCGCCTCAGGCGGCGACGGCGTGGCTGCGGCTCTTCATCAGCGGTTGGATGCGCTGGCCGAACTGATCCATGCCGATCAGGAAGTCGTCGAAGGTCAGCATCACGCCCTGGACGCCCGGCACCTCGGCGACTTTGTCGAGCATCGCGGCGACGTTGGCGTAGGAGCCGATCAGGACGCCCTGGCGGGTCGGCGGCGGCCGGTCCTTCTCGGCGAGGTTCAGCAGCGCGTTCTTGGTGGCGTTGGGGTCCTGGTTCGGATCGGCGTTCGCCTGGACGTCGCGCCAGCCGAGAGCTTCGAGATCGGAACCCGCCTTGTAGTGCTCCCATTTCGCCCAGGCGGCCTCGTCCGTCTCGTCCGCGATGACCATGAGCAGGACGAGGGCGCCGACCTTGCGTCCGGTCCGCTTCGTCTCCTCGACCAGTCGTCCGGCGACGGGGGCGAAGCGCGTCGGTTCGTTGATCCCGGAGGCCGCACAGAAGTTATAGTCGCAATACTCCGCTGCGAAGGCCATGCCGCGGCCGCTCTGTGCGGCGGCGATGATCTCGATGGGCGCCGTCGGCTGCGGCAGCAGGCGGCAGTCGTCCATCTTGAAGAACTCGCCCTTGAAGTCCGAGCGGCCGGTCGCCCAGAGCTCGCGCATGATCGCGACATACTCGGCGCAGAACTCGTAGCGGCGCTCGAAATAGGTGTCGCCGGGCCAGATGCCCATCTGCTCGTACTCCGCCTTCTGCCAGCCGGAGACCATGTTGAGCCCGAAGCGGCCGTGCGAGATGGAGTCGATGGTGACGGCCATGCGCGCCGCGAACGGCGGCGGCATGGTGAGGACGGCGACCGACGCGAAGAGCTTTATCCGGGACGTGACGGCGGCCAGGCCGGCCATCAGCGTGAAGGATTCCAGATTGTAGTCCCAGAACTGGGACGGCCCGCCGAAGCCGCGCAGTTTGATCATCGAGAGCGCGAAGTCAAAGCCGTAGCCCTCGGCCTTCTGGACGACCGCCTTGTTGAGGTCGAACGACGGCTTGTACTGGGGCGAGGTGGTCGAGATGAGCCACCCGTTGTTGCCGATCGGGATGAAGACGCCGACGTCCATGCGCACCTGACTCCGCTGTAGTCTCGCCCGCCGAGGCAAGCAAGAGCAGTGCCATCGCCGGCCTCCACGACCGGACGCCGTCTCCCCGGGGCGTGGCCTCTCAGGGCAGCAGGCGGCGAATCGGGGGCGCCTGCTGCAGCGCCGGTTCGCGCGGCGCCTCGATCAGGTCGGTGCGGTCGGCGGGGAGCCAGCAGGTGACGGTCGTACCCTCGCCCAGCGTGGACCGCAGTTCGATGCGGCCGCCATGCATTTCGATGAACTTCTTGACCAGGGTCAGGCCGAGACCGGCGCCCGCGGTGCGCTGCTCGCCCAGTGGCGGTTCCGCGCCGGCGCGGCCGCGCTCGAAGGCGTCGAAGACGCGGTTCAGGTCTTCCTTCACGATGCCTATGCCGTCGTCCGACACCTCGATCGCCAGTTGCCCGTCCACCCGGCGGGCGCGCAGCGTCACGTGGCCGCCGGGCGGGGTGAACTTGACGGCGTTGCTGACCAGGTTGAAGAGGACCTGCCGCAGGCGCCGCCCGTCGGCGACGATCGAGCCCGCATCGGGTGCGGTCTCCGCGGCGATCTCCAGGTTCTGGTTCCGGGCGCGTTCCCGGGCGAGGCCGAGAACGCTCTCCAGCAGGGCCGGAACGTCGATCTGCTCGGGCTCCAGCGTGAGCTGGCCGGCCTCGACCATCGCGAGGTCGAGAATGTCGTTGATCAGGGCCAGCAGCCGCTGCGAAGCCTCGAGGATGCCCTTCGTGTACTCGGTCTGGCGCAGGTTGAGGTCGCCGAAATAGGCGTTCGACAGGATCTCGGTGAAGCCGATGATCGTGTTGAGCGGCGTGCGCAGCTCGTAGGACACGTTGGCCAGGAACTCGGTCTTGAGGCGGTCGGCCTCCTGCAGCGCCTCGTTCCGTTCCACCAGCGCACGTTCGATGTTGTAGCTGTCGGTGACGTCGGTCTCGCTGTACAGGACGCTGCCGTCTGGCAGCGGCACCGTGTTGAAGTCGACGACCCGCCCGTCCGTGAGCGGCAGGCGGCCGGCACCGGTGACGCGCTGCATCACGCGATCCACCATCGACTGCTTGAACGTGTTCCACGACCCTTCGTGGCGCAGCAGCGGCTTGTTCCGCTCGACGACGTCGGCGATGTGCGGCTCGCTGCCGACGAAGCTCTCCGCCAGGTTCCAGTGCCGCAGGAAGGCCGGGTTGCACAGCTTGATGCGCCCGTCGGTGCCGTAGACGGCAACCCCTTCGCGCAGTTCGTTCAGGGTCTCGCGCTGTACGGCCGTCAGCGTGTTGTAAGAGGTTTCGAGTGCCAGCCTGTCGGTCACGTCCTCGTAGAGGAACATGAGTCCGCCGAGCGGATGCGGCGCCACGATCTCGCGCACGGTCGTGTCGTCGGGGAGATAGAGATACTCCTCGTGCGGCTCGATCACCTCCTGGAACATCGCGAGTCGCGCCTGCTTGTAGGCGCGGAAGTCGACGACCTCGGGCAGGCGGCGGCGCTCGCGCAGCGCTTCCAGAATTTCGCCGAGCGGCGGGCTTTCGGCCAGCCATTCCGTGTCGAGGCGCCAAAGTGCGGCATAGCCGCGGTTGAAGAACTTCAGATGGCCGTCGGGGCCGAACATCGCGATGCCGGAGCGGAGCTGTTCCAGCACCTCCGCATGGGCGTCGATGTGCAGGTTCAGGTCGGCCTGCACGCTCTCCATCGCGGTGAAATCCTGAGCGTAGCCGCCGACGAATCCGCCGCCGCCGAGCGGGAACTCGCAGAACTCGAAGAAACGGCGCGATCCGGCGACGACCAGATGGTGGCTCTCCGACTGGGCGGTGCCTGTGCGCACGGCACGTTCGGCCAGGGCGCGGCCGGACGGGTCCACGAGCCCTGCCGCGATCTCCCTGCCGTCGATCAGCGCGGCGGCGGGCGCCGGCGCGTCGACCGCGAGCGCGTAGGCGCGATTGCAGAAGGCCAGCGACATATCGCGTGCGCGCTGCCAGATCGGCATCGGCAGCGCATCGAACAATGCGAGGAACCTGTCGCGCTCGGCGCGGAGCGCCGCGGCGTCACCGGCCAGCTGCGCCATGGGGGCTGCGGCGACCGTTGCGTCGGCCAGCCAGAGGACGTCCATCCGGCGCGCCGCGTCCACGCGCATGCCGGAGACGGCAATCGCCCGACTGGCGTCGCTGGTCCGCACGACGGTGGAGAAGCTCTCGCCGGACTGGAGCAGTACGGCGACCGCATCCTCGAGCATCACGCCGTCTGTCGGCATGAGCCTGTCGCGCAGCATCTCCCAGGAGACGGCGGCGGTCGGGTGGAGGCCGAGGAGGAGCGGCAGGCTGGTGCTGTGATACTCGTCGTCGCCGCTGCGATCCCAGGACACGTAGGCCAGCGGAGCCTGGGCGAGGGCGGCCTCATGCCGGTCGAGGCGGCCGATCAGGGCGTCGTAGCTTCGTTCCGCGCGGCGGCAGCGGATCCGGTGGTGCGCCGCCAGGGCGAGCGACAGCACGGCCACCGTCAGGGCGAGGATCGTTACCGCCATGACGCGAACCCGCTGCGCTTCGGCAGGTGCCGCAAGACCCCCCAGGACATCATCTGCCGAACTTTAGGCGTGCCCCGTCCGGCGCACAACGGTTTCGCGCCGCTGCGGCGCGCCGGACGGGCAGGTCGTCAGTAGCGGTAGGGCTCGGGCTTGTAGGGGCCCGTGTCAGCCACGCCGATATACTCTGCCTGCTTCGGCGACAGCTTCGTCAGCTTGGCACCGAGCCTGCCGAGATGCAGCGCCGCGACCTTCTCGTCGAGATGCTTGGGCAGCACGTACACCTTCTTCTCGTACTTGCCGGCGTTGTGCCAAAGCTCGATCTGGGCCAGCACCTGGTTGGTGAAGCTGGCGCTCATCACGAAGCTCGGGTGGCCGGTGCCGCAGCCCAGGTTCACCAGGCGGCCCTCGGCGAGCAGCAGGATACGCTTGCCGTCCGGGAACTCGATCTCGTCGACCTGCGGCTTGACGTTGTGCCACTTCATGTTGCGCAGGCCTTCGACCTGGATCTCGTTGTCGAAGTGGCCGATGTTGCAGACGATGGCGCGGTCCTTCATGGCCCGCATATGGTCCATCGTGATGATGTCGACGTTGCCCGTCGCGGTGACGAAGATGTCGGCGCGCGGTGCGGCCTCTTCCATCGTCACGACCTCGAAGCCTTCCATCGCCGCCTGTAGCGCGCAGATCGGGTCGACTTCGGTCACCATGACGCGGGCGCCCTGGCTGCGCAGGCTTTGTGCGGAACCCTTGCCGACGTCGCCGTAGCCAGCCACGACGGCCTGCTTGCCGGCCATCATCACGTCGGTCGCGCGCTTGATCCCGTCGACCAGGCTCTCGCGGCAGCCGTAGAGATTGTCGAACTTCGACTTGGTGACCGAGTCGTTCACGTTGATGGCGGGGACGAGCAGCTTGCCCTTCTTGGCCATCTCGTAGAGGCGGTGGACGCCCGTCGTCGTCTCCTCGGAGACGCCGCGCACGTCCTTCATGATCTCGGGATACTTCTCGTGCATCAGCTGCGTCAGGTCGCCGCCGTCGTCGAGGAGCATGTTCGGGGTCCAGCCGTCCGGGCCCTTGATCGTCTGCTCGACGCACCACCAGTATTCTTCCTCGGTCTCGCCCTTCCAGGCGAACACCGGGACGCCCGTCTCGGCGATCGCCGCGGCGGCCTGATCCTGGGTCGAGAAGATGTTGCACGAGCTCCAACGGACCTCCGCCCCGAGCGCCGTCAGCGTCTCGATCAGGACTGCGGTCTGGATGGTCATGTGCAGGCAGCCGGTGATCCGGGCGCCCTTCAGCGGCTTGGATGCGCCGTATTCCTCACGCAAGGCCACGAGGCCGGGCATCTCGGTCTCGGCGATGTTGATCTCGCTGCGCCCCCACTTGGCGAGCGAAATGTCCTTGACCTTGTAATCGTGGGCAGTGCTCATCGAATGCTCCTGACGGCGCAGAAAATAGGTGCCGAATTGCTTGTATGATCTCGTGCCCCGAACGGGCGCGGGGACATATACCAGCAGAGACCGGATTTCTCAAGGCCGGGGGGGCGGAGGGCCGACATCCTCGCCGAAGCCCGTCTCTACAAGGCCGGCCAGCGCATCGACTGCGGCGGCCGCCTCCGGGCCGTCCGCCGCGATCTCGATCCGCGCGCCGCGCGCCGCGCCGAGCATGAGCAATCCCATGATGGACAGGCCCGAAACGGTCTCCCCCTGGCTGCTCACCGTGACGTTCGCCTCGTAGCCTCCGGCCAGCTTCACGAATCTCCCGGCGGCGCGCGCGTGCAGGCCGCGCTGGTTGACGATCGCCACGATCCGCGATTCCGGCATCGTCACTTCTTCGGGTCGACCAGATGCCGCGACGCCACCTTGATGTATTTCCGCCCGGCCTCCTCCGCACAGTCCACCGCCTGTTCCAGCGACGACTGACGGCGGACGCTGGCCAGCTTGACGAGCATCGGCAGGTTGACGCCGGCGATGACCTCGACGCGCCCCTTGTCGAGGACGGAGATGGCGAGGTTCGACGGCGTGCCGCCGAACATGTCCGTCAGCAGGACGACGCCGTCGCCGTCGTCGACCGCGGCGATCGCCTCGACGATCTGGCGACGGCAGGCCTCGTTGTCGTCGTCCGGCCCGATGCAGACGGTGCGCGCCTGCTCCTGAGGGCCCGTCACGTGCACGGCCGCCGCCAGCATCTCGTCGGCCAGCCGGCCATGGGTGACGAGAACCATTCCGATCATACGGAGTCCCTCGGTTCGTTCTGTGGGGCCGGGCGCTGCGAGCCCGGGGGCTGCGGGTCCTGGCGCGCGATGTCGCGATGCGCCACGCGGGCGCTGATGCCGCGCGCACGGATCCACGCGCCGACCCGCTCGGCGAGATAGACCGAGCGGTGCTTCCCGCCGGTACAGCCGAAGGCGATCGTCAGATACGTCTTTCCCTCGCCCTCGTAGCGCGGCAGCAGCACGTCGAGCAGGCCGAGCAGATTGTCCAGGAAGGGCGCGAATCCCGCGTCTGCGGCGACGAAGGCGGCGACGTCGGCGTCCTGTCCGGTCCGGTCGCGGAGTTCGGCCTCGTAATGCGGATTCCGGAGGAACCGGACGTCGAAGACGAGGTCCGCCTCGCGCGGCAGACCGCGGCGGTACGAGAAGGACGTCACGAAAACGTGCATGCCGGTGCCGCGTTCCAGGCGGAAATTGCCCTGAAGCACGCGTCGCAGGTCGTGCACGTTGAGGTCGGTGGTGTCGAGGAGCAGGTCGGCGCGCTCGCGCAGCGGCGCCAGCAGGCGGCGCTCGTGGCGGATGCCGTCGATCGGCGCCCGATCCTCTGCGAGCGGGTGGCGCCGGCGGGTTTCCGTATAGCGGCGCTCGATGACGGCGTCGTCGCTGTCCAGGAAGACGATGAAGACCGGCAGCCCGAGGTCGTCCATGATGCGGTCGATCTCGGCCAGCATCTGCTCGGTGCCGAAATCGCGGGTGCGTACGTCGACGCCGATCGCCAGCGCGCGGGAGACTTCGTCCCCCGCGGTCATCAGGCTGCGCAGGAGCCGCAGCGGCAGGTTGTCGATCGCCTCAAATCCGGCATCCTCCAGCGCCTTCAGCGCTGTCGTCTTGCCCGCGCCGGACATGCCGGTCACGAGCACCACCCGTCGCGGCGCGGTGGCTGCGGCGTCGGCCGATTCCGGAGCTGTCGCGTCCGTCGGGATCAAGGCGGCCCTCGACCAGGAGAGAGGGAGCGGCGCCAATATCGGGGGACCGCGTCGCCGCCGCAAGGCCGCAGTCGCCGCCGTCCGCATCCTTCCCGCAGGAGGCGGTGCGGACCGTGGTGCCGCGATTGCGGCCCGTCGGCGCCCTTCTATATTCGGGGGCATGATCGCATCCGCCGCCACGAACTCTCTCGGGATCGCCCGCCCGCCCGCGGCGACGCGGGTCGTCGTCGCCATGTCGGGCGGCGTCGACAGTTCCGTCGCGGCCGCCATGCTGGCGCGCGAGGGCTACGACGTCGTCGGCGTGACGCTGCAGCTCTACGATCACGGCGCCGCAACGGCGGCCCGGCCGGGGTCGTGCTGCGCCGGCCAGGACATCCACGACGCGCGCCGCGTGGCGGAGCGTATCGGCTTTCCGCACTACGTGCTGGACTATGAGGATCGGTTCCGCGCCGACGTGATGGACGACTTCGCCGACACCTACCTTGCCGGCGCGACGCCGATCCCGTGCGTGCGCTGCAACCAGCGCGTCAAGTTCCGTGACCTGCTGGCCACCGCGCGCGACCTTGGCGCGGCGGCGCTCGTCACCGGGCATTACGTCCGGCGGATGCCGGGATCGACGGGGGCGCAACTGTTGCGCGCCGTCGATCCCGACCGCGACCAGAGCTACTTCCTGTTCGCCACCACCCGCGAGCAGCTCGACTTCCTGCGCTTCCCGCTGGGCGGCATGGAGAAGCCGGAGGTGCGCCGGCTGGCCCAGGCGTTCGACCTGCCCGTAGCCGAGAAGCCGGACAGCCAGGACATCTGTTTCGTGCCGCAGGGCCGCTATGCGGCGGTCGTGGAGAAGCTGCGCCCCGGTGCGGCCGAGCCCGGCGACATCGTCGCGCTGGACGGGACCGTGCTGGGGCGCCATCGCGGCGTGATCCACTATACCGTGGGGCAGCGCCGTGGCCTCGACCTGGGTGCGCGCGGGGACGAGCAGGCGCCGCTCTATGTGGTGCGGCTGGAGGCCGAGGCGCGGCGCGTCGTGGTCGGCCCGCGGGCGGCGCTCGCCTGCGGCGACTTCACGGTATCCGAGGTGAACTGGCTGGGTGATGCGCCACTGGGCGACGGGCCGCGGCGGGTCGAGATCAAGACGCGGTCGGCCGCCGCCCCGGCCGCCGCCGACATCGCCGCCGACGGCCCCGCGCGTGCCCGCATCCGGCCGGTCGAGCCGCTTTTCGGCGTGGCGCCCGGCCAAGCCTGCGTCTTCTACGACGGCGACCGGGTACTTGGCGGCGGCTGGATCGACCGTCCCGCCGCAGCGGTACGGGCAGGCTCCTCCGCCGCTTGACAGCCGGCGGCCCAACCTGCATATACGCCCGCGCTCCGGCGGCTCGCCGGACCCATCGCGTCGGCGGGATAGCTCAGCGGTAGAGCAGGGGAATCATAATCCCTTGGTCGGGGGTTCAAATCCCTCTCCCGCTACCACGCGATTTCAATGGGTCAGCTGCCCTTTCCGCCCCGGCGTCTTTTCGATGTTCGCTGGGGCCCAACTTGGCGCACCCCAGTTACACCCGCTGCGAGTGGCGATCTGCCGACGCGACGAGCGAGCGGGCAGGGGCTTCCGCTTTACGCTGTATCAACAGATGTAGGCGAGCCTTGGGGAACCAACCGTCAAACCAGGTGCCGATTTGCGCACCCGCTGGCTGATTCAATTCGGGGCGTTGTTCCTGGCCGATCTCATCGGGATCGGTTGCGCCATCCTGCTCTTCGGGCGCGGTTCCGACGGCATTGTGGCGACCGGACTGGCGCTCTCCGGCAGTCTCTATGGTCGTGGTATGGCCAGCCGTCATCGGGCTTATCGCTACGACGTGCAGCGCGCCGCAAATACATCGCGAACGTGCGATGTGCGCCGACGGTCAACGCCGCCCGCTTCACTCCCGGCGCTTGGCGAAACGCGGCGCTGGCAGCGAGGACGATCTGAACATCTGCTTTGAATGGTGCCGATGCCCGGATTTGAACCGGGGACCTACTGATTACGAATCAGTTGCTCTACCGCTGAGCTACATCGGCGCGGGGCGCAAAATAGGGGGGGCGGGGGCGGGGTGCAAGCGTGTTGGTCTGGTATGATGCATCCGGACCGGCCGGGGCGCCGGATTTGTGGAGACGTGGGGATGCGCATGCGGCCATTGGCCGAGTTTCCGGCGGCGGCGCGGCGGGGCGTGGTGGGGGTGCTCACCGACATCGACGATACGCTGACGACCGACGGCCGCCTGACCGCGGACGCCTACGCCGCGCTGGCGGCGCTGCAGGAGGCCGGCCTGTTCGTGGCGGCGATCACCGGCCGGCCGGCCGGGTGGTGCGATCACATCGCGCGGATGTGGCCGGTCGACGGCGTGGTCGGCGAGAATGGCGCCTTCTGGTTCCGCTACGACCATGCCGCGCGACGGATGGAGCGCTGGTTCGCCCGTGACGCCGGCGTTCGCGCCGCCGACCGGGCACGCCTGGCCGCGCTCGGCGAGCGGATCCTGGCGGCGGTGCCGGGGTCGGCCATCGCCTCCGACCAGCTCTACCGCGAGGCGGACCTCGCCATCGACTTCCGCGAAGACGTGGCGCCGCTGCCGGAGACTGCGGTCGCCGAGATCGTCGCCATGTTCGAGGCCGCCGGCGCCGTCGCCAAGGTGAGCTCGATCCACGTCAACGGCTGGTTCGGCGACTGGGACAAGCTGAGCACCAGCCGGCTTTTCCTCGCCCAGACCCGCGGCATCGACATCGACGCCGCACGCGCGACGCTGGTCTTCGCCGGCGACTCGCCCAACGACGCGCCGATGTTCGGCTTCTTCGACAATGCCGTCGGCGTCGCCAACGTGCGCGCTTTCGCGGGCCGGCTGGCGGCGGAACCGCAATGGGTGACGGCGGCGGCCGGCGGCGCCGGCTTCGCCGAACTGGCGGCGGCCCTGCTCGCGGTGCGCTGAGAGGCACAACCCGGCAGCGCCCGTTCCGGCGTGTGCCGCCGCGCGGGGCAGGGTCGCGTCCGGCGCATGGTCCGCGCCTTGCTTCGGTCATCGACCGGCAGCTACAAGGCCGCTCCCGCCGTATCGGACCCAGCATGCGCCCCCGCTCACCCGTCGTCGTGACGGCGCTCCTCGCCGCCCTCACGGCGGTGCCGCCCGTGACGATCAACCTGTACCTGCCCTCGCTGCCCTCGATGGTGGCGGACCTCGGCACCACGGTGGCGATGGTCCAGCTGACGGTGACCAGCTTCTTCTTCGCCTTCGCCGCCGGCCAGCTGCTCTACGGTCCCCTCTCGGACCGCTTCGGCCGCCGGCCGCTGCTGGTCGGTGCGCTCGTCGTCTACCTGGTCGGCGGGATCGGCTGTTCCCTGGCCCCGACGGTCGAGCTCCTGGTCGCCGCCCGGCTCGTGCAGGCGATCGGCGCCTGCGGTGCGCCGGTCCTGGCGCGCGCCGTGGTGGTGGACCTCTACGGCCGCGAGCAGGCGGCGCGCGTGCTGGCCTATATCGGCGCGGCGATGGGCATCGTGCCCGCCTTCGGGCCCTGGCTCGGCGGCATCATCGAGACGCATCTCGGCTGGCGCGCCTCCTTCTGGCTGATGGTCGTGCTGAGCGTGCTGCTGCTGGTCGGAACGCTGCTCCTGCTGCACGAATCCAACCGGCGCAGCGATCGCTACGCGCTCGGCCCGGCGCGCATGCTGCGCAACTACGGCGACCTGCTGCGCCAGCGCGTCTTCGTCGGCTACGCCGCGACGCTGGGCTGCATGTTCGCCGGCGTCTACTCCTACATGACGGCGTCGCCGCACGTCTTCCTGGGCCTCCTGCACCTGTCGCCGGAGACGTTCGGCTCGTTCTTCCTGGCGACCGCGGCGGCCTGGACGGTCAGTTCCTACGTCACCGGCCGCATCACCCAGCGCGTCGGCATCGACCGGATGCTGGCCTACGGCACCGCGCTGGGCGCTGCCGCCGGGCTCACCCTGGCGGTGTTCATCTTCTGCGGGATCGTGACCGTGCCGACCATCCTGGGGCCGATGATGGTCTACGCCTATGCCATGGGCATCATCATCCACAATTCCATGGCGGGGGCGGTCGGGCCGTACCGCGAGATGGCCGGTGCGGCCTCGGCGCTGCTCGGATTCGTGCAGATGACGACGGCGGCGTGCGCCACCTTCGTCGTCGGCCTCTTCTACGACGGCACGGCGATGCCGATGGCGATCGGCGTCGGCGGGCTCAGCCTCGCCGGCGCGGTGATCTTCCGCCTGACGATCTGGCGGCACCGCGACCGGGCGGCTGCCTGAGCCTCAGCGCTTCCAGCCTCAGCGCCTCAGCCTGGGCGCTTCAGCCTCCGGGGGGCGGGTACCCGCCGGGATCAGTGGACCTTTTCGATCTTCGCCTTGCGGCGCAGGTCGGTGATCATGCCGACGACCGCCTCCTGGGCCAGCCGCTGTTCCAACTCGTCCTTGACCTTCTCGAAGGGCGGTGCCGGTTGCGTGCGGATGTCGTCCACGACGATGACGTGCCAGCCGAACTGGCTCTCGACCGGCACCTTGGTGTACTTGCCCTTCTCGAGGTCGAAAGCGGCCTTGCCGAAGGCCGGCACCATGTCGCTGCGCGAGAACCAGCCGAGGTCGCCGCCCTTGCTGCTGTTGTCGACCGAGCGCTCGTCGGCGAGCTTGCTGAAGTCGGCGCCGCCCTCCAGTGCCTTGATCGCCGCTTCGGCTTCGCCCTGGGTGTAGGTCAGGATGTGGCGGGCCTTCACCTGCTTCATTCCCTTGCCCTTGGCGAAGTCCTGGGCATACCGCTCCTTGACGGCCTTCTCCGTGGTGGCCGCGGCGATGACCTTGCCGAGCAGCGCCTGCTGCAGGATGCGGCGCTGCGCCTCTTCCAGCTGACGCTTGACTACGGGATCCTCGTCGAGCTTGCGGTCTTTCGCCTCGTTCATGACCAGCTTGGCATCGATCAGCCGGTCCAGGGCGACCGTCGCCTGTTCGCCGGGCGACAGCTTGGACAGTTCGGCGCCGTACAGCTTGATGGTGGCGTCCACCTCGGAGCGGTGGATCTCCTCCTTGCCGACGGTTGCGACCACGGGATCGTTCGACCGCTTCTCCTGGGCCGTCGCGGGGCCTGTCAGGGGCAGCACGAGAGAGACGAGGGCGGCGAGGCCGATGGCGGCCGGCCGGCAGGATATCGAGGGGAATCGAGACAAGGGGCGCTCCGTACTGCATCGGCAAGGGCGCACAGTAACCGGTCCGCCCTCCAGACCAAACGTCGGGTGGCGCATGTGGTGCGTACGGCGCGGCGGGAAAAGCGTCGCGGCTCCCGCCGTGCCGCCGCCGATCCGGGCTGCCGGAAGCGGCCCGGATCGGCAGGCCCGATCAGGATGCCGGGCCCAGGCCCTTCTCCATGCGGTAGTCGTTCCAGAACTTCAGCCAGGACTCCTCGGGGTTCACCTTGTTGCCCTTCTTCTCCTCGTCCGCGCGCCACGTCGTGTATTTGTCCGTGGCCTCGTCCCAGGCCGCCATGACCGTTGCCAGCCGCTCCAGGCGCTTCTCCTGCCAGGCCTGCGCCTCGGCATCCCACACGCCCTTCTCCTTCAGGTAGCGGATGGCGCCGTCGTGCCAGGGGGCGTCCGCCGGCGGCTTGCCGGCGATGTTCAGGGCCCAGTTCTGGGCGCTGCCGGTGGTGCCGGCGAAGTCTTCGAAGACTTCGTCGATGCCCTTAATCAGGGCGTAGACCTCGTCGTCGGACTGGCGGGCGTAGGTGACGATCATCGGGTAGCGGTAGCCGACGATATCCTTCGGCTTCTCCTTGGAGATGCCGGCGCCGGCCGTCTCCCGGTAGGGCTGGAAGAAATCGGCCACCTTGGAGATCTTGGCCCACCCCTCCTTGTTCTCGGGCGCGAACTCCGGCCAGGCGAGGCCGCGCGGGCTCGCCTCTATCTCGCGCGCGTTCGCCGAGGTGGTGACGCTGCCGAAGCAGTCGAGCTGGTTGGAGATGACGGCCGTCTTCAGGGCGTTGTAGCTGCCGAACCAGACCGGCACGACATCGGCCTGCGTGAGCCCGCCGAAGGCCAGATAAGCGTCGGTCTTCACGTTGACCGACGGGTTGCCCTTCACATAGCCGATGCGCTTTCCCTTCATGTCGGCAGGCGTCTTGATGCCCAGGTCTCCGGCGCAGGACATGCCGCCGCCGGCGAGCCGGCCGAGCACGATGCGCAGATCCTGCGGGCCCCATTGCGGGACCGCGAAATCGTAGGTGCCCTCGGTCGCGAAAAAGGCTTCGTTGGCGAGGTAGCCGTAGCTCGCCTTGCTGGTCGTCACCGGCAGCAGCCGTCCGATCGAGGTGCCCGAGGGCACGATCCGGACCCGCGTGTCGTGTTTCTTCATCAGGGCGTTGGCGATGCCCGAGGCTTCGGCATAGCCGCTGGAACCCAGGTCGTAGGCGGTCCACACCATGGTGCCCGGCAGCTTCGCGTCTGCGGCTGCGGCGGCGGTTGCCGCCATGACGGCGCCCGCCGCCAGGCCGGCGAGAAGCCGGCCGGCTCCCTTTGTCGTTCTCATCTCGTCCATCCTCCCGTTGATGTCGTCCTGCGAACCGGTACAGCCGGTTTCTCCAGTGGCGAGAGGATAGCCTGCACACGCGTGCCGGAGTAGCGCGATCACGCGGTCGACGCCGCCTTGCCGCGCAAACGAAAAGGGCCGGCATCGGCCGGCCCTTCCGCAGTTTCGTCCGATGCCCCGGAGGGGCGCCGGTCAGAGTGCCGGGCCGAGGCCCTGCTCGATGCGGTAGTCGTTCCAGAACTTGGGCCAGGCGTCGTCGGGATCGACCTTGTTGCCCTTCTTCTGCTCCTCACCGCGCCAGGTGTTGAACTTCTCGGTCGCGGCGTCCCAGGCGGCCATGACCTTCTTCAGCCGCTCCAGGCGCTTCTCCTGCCAGGCCTGCGCCTCGGCATCCCACACGCCCTTTTCCTTCAGGTAGCGGATGGCGCCGTCGTGCCAGGGCGCGTCCGCCGGCGGCTTGCCGGCGATGTTCAGGGCCCAGTTCTGGGCGCTACCGGTGGTGCCGGCGAAGTCTTCGAAGACTTCGTCGATGCCCTTGATCAGGGCGTAGACCTCGTCGTCCGACTGGCGGGCGTAGGTGACGATCATCGGGTAGCGATAACCGATCAGGTTCTTCGGCTTCTCCTTGGAGATGCCCGCACCCGCCGTCTCCTTGAGCGGCTGGAAGAAGTCGGCGACGGCGCTTATGCGCTCCCAGCCGGCCTTGTCCTCCGGCGGGAACTCCGGCCATGCGATGCCGCGCGGGCTGGCTTCCATCTCGCGCGTGTTGGCCGAGGTCGTGACGCTGCTGAAGCAGTCCAGTTGGTTGGCGATGATCGCCGTCTTCAGCGCGCCGTAGCTGCCGAACCACACGGGCTGCACGTCGTTCTGCGTCAGTCCCGCGAAGGCCAGCGACGCGTCGGTCTTCACGTTGACCGACGGGTTGCCCTTCACATAGCCGATGCGCTTGCCCTTCAGGTCGGCCAGCGTGTTGATCCCGGCATCCCCGGCGCAGGCGAGGCCGTTGCCCGCGAGGCGGCCGAGCACGATGCGCAGGTCCTGCGGTCCCCACTGCTGGGTGGCGAAATCGTAGCTGCCTTCGGCGGCGAAATAGGTCTCGTTGGCGAGGTAGCCGTAGCCGGCCTTGCCGGTCGTCACCGGCAGCAGGCGGCCGATCGACGTTCCGGAGGGCACGATGCGCACCCGCATGTCGTACTTCTTCATCAGGGCGTTGGCGATGCCCGAGGCTTCGGCATAGCCGCTGGAGCCCAGGTCGTAGGCGGTCCACACCATGGTCCTGGGCAGTTTGGCTTCGGCCGCTGCCGCGGCGCCGGCACCCAGGGCGAGGGCGCCCGCGACGAGGCTTGCGACGGCGACGGGCCGCGCGAGGCCGGTACGGGTTGTCATCTGTTCCTCCGGATCGTGTGCGTTGATGCTTGTGGACGCAGTTCGCCGGGCCGCGCCATCACCTGGCGCCGCCGAGCGTCGGGGCGGATCATATCAAGGGCGAGGCGGGTTTCCAGCGCTGTCCGGACTCTGTCCGGACAGCCGTGTCGCTCCGGGTCAGTGTTGCTCCGGGTCAGTCGGCGGGGGCCTGGGCGATCAGCGTGCTGGAGGGCATCCGGTCCAGCCGCTCCTCGATGGCGCGGCGTACCGCCCGGAAGCGCGCGAGGTCCTTGCCGGCGAGCTTCGTGCCGCTCGGCAGCTTGATGCTCATCGGGTTGATCTGCTGGTTGTTGACCATCACCTCGTAGTGCAGGTGCGGGCCGGTCGACCGGCCGGTGGTCCCGACATAGCCGATGATGTCGCCCTGCTTCACCCGCTTGCCGGGTGTGACGTCCGGGGCGATCCGGCTCATGTGCGCATAGGCCGTGTCGTATTCCGCGTTGTGGCGGATGCTCACATACTTGCCGTAGCCGCCGCGGCGGCCGGCGAAGCGTACCGTGCCGTTGCCGGCGGCCATGATCGGCGTGCCCGTCGGCGCGGCGAAGTCGATGCCGCGGTGCATCTTGGAATAGCCCAGGATCGGGTGGCGGCGCATGCCGAAGCCCGAGGACAGGCGGGCTCCGTCGATCGGCGTGCGGAGCAGCGCCTTCCGGACACTCTCGCCGTTCTCGGAGTAATAGTCGACCTCGCCGTCCTGAGTCTCGAAGCGGTAGAAGCGATAGGTCTTGCCGGCGACGGTCAGCGCGGCATAGCGCACCTGGCCGTCGTGGGCGATCGCCCCCTCGCTGTCCTGATAGCGCTCGAACAGCAGGTCGAAGCGGTCGCCCGCATGGATGTCGCGCTGGAAGTCCACGTCGTAGCTGAACAGGCGGATGTAATCGACCATGACCCGCGCCGGCACGCCCTCGGACGCGCCGTCCTCGAACAGGCTGTTGCGGATGCTGCCGCTGGCCCGCGCCACCTGCAGGTCGAGCTGCTTCTCGCTTTCGAACGCCTCGAAGCCACCCTCGACCACCCGGCCGACGACCGCCTCGCGATCGTAGCTCTTGGAGAGCCGCAGGCCGACGAGGCTGCGCTGCGCGGCTTCGCCCGGCTGATCCACGGCCGGCTGCGGCACATAGGTGAGGGTGATGGCCTGACCGATGCGCAGGCGGCGGGGATCGTAGACCGGCCGCAGGGCGTCGATCGCCTCATGCGCGTCGTTGCGGTCGAAGCCCTGGTCCATCAGCAGCTTGAGCAGCGTGTCGCCGCGGCCGACATGCACGGTCCGCTCGGCCGGCTGCAGCGCGCCGGGTTCGAGGGGGGCCCGCGACGGGCGGTCGGGGATGTCGACGATCATCGCCGACGTCGGCGGGAGCGGTGCCGCGGCCAGCAGGACATCGTCGACGTTCTGCGCGTGCGCGCGCTCCGGCCCGTTTGTCCCGCTCAGCGGGGCCAGCGCGGCCAGCGCGCCGACGAAGCCGATCGTGACGGCCGCCGTTCCGACCGCGCCGACCGCCACCGGCCGGAGACGGAGGAACCCGCCGATGCACCCGGCGGCGAACGCCAGCGGGATCATCGTGGCGGCGAGCGGAATCCGCGCCGAGAGAGGAAGATTTCGATATCGCCTACGCCAGCCGCTTCTGCGCCCCATGAACCCGCCCGATCGTCCCGGATGTTTCTTGTCCTCGCTTCGATGCCGATCCGTCAGCGCCCGCTCCTGCCGCTATCGAGACGTCGCCGCAAGGCACGTCCGACTGGGAGGCTGCGGCCGCTCCCCATTCCCATGACGATCAGCCCCGGTCGGTTTTAGCCGAATAGCTGCAGCCTTTTCCACCCGTAAATCGGCGCGTTAGCGGGTTTTCCTGTCTCTGCATCGAAGCTTCGCGCGCGCTGGCGGCCGCTCCGCCGCCGCGTCGGCCCTATGAGGGGTATGGGGTTTCGAAAAAAATGACGTGCCGATGAAGATCGTGTTTGACAGCCGTCATGCATCCGCCATATAAGCCGCCTCCTCGCAGCCCGGTGGGTTGCCTGGCCGGCACGGACCGCCGGCTTTGCTGTTGAAAAAGTTGATAGAATGGAAGGGATGCGCGGGCGGCGCTGCGTCGAGCGATCGGCGTAATGGTTCGTCATGCGTATCCTGGAGACAGGTTCTGGCCTCCTGCGAGGGGGGTTG
>Ga0209024_1000586_pt1 | contig 55261 bp, 50 predicted proteins | sample AutmiccommunBRH5_FD_187380 | JGI IMG/M metagenome (GOLD analysis project Ga0209024, IMG submission 187380) | Deep subsurface microbial communities from Mt. Terri, Switzerland - Autotrophic microbial communities BRH/5 (SPAdes) (version 2) | ecosystem: Environmental > Aquatic > Deep subsurface >... | reverse complement strand
GGCGTCGCGACGGCTCGCCGATGCGCCGCATCGCCTTCGCCGCCGCTCCTGGCCGGCGGGCTTACAGACACGACGCAGACCCCACTGGGATACATTCTCACGCTCTCAGGATCCCGACCGCTCCGGATCGGCCGGAAACCGCATGACGAAGCGGGTGCCGGGCATGGCGTCCTGCCACTCGACCTCGGCGCCGAGTTGCCGGCTCAGTGTGGCGATGATGCGGCTGCCGAGGCCGGCGGCGTCGCCGGCGATCCGGCCGGCAGGCAGGCCGACCCCGGCGTCGCTGACCTCCATGCGCAGGCTCCCGGGATCGGGACGGCTGACCTCGATCTTCACCGGCCCGGATCCTCCCGGGTAGGCGTATTTCACCGCGTTGGTGACCAGCTCGTTGGTGAGCAGCCCGAGTGCGATCGCCTGGTCGGTGGAGAGGGCCACCGGTACGATGTCGCTGCGCAGCGCGTGATTCGGGGCCGAGACCTGCAGGCTGGTGCACAGCTCGCCGAGGTAGTCGGCGAGGTTGACCGATCGCACCTCGTCCTTGCGCCACAGCCGGTCGTGCACCTGCGCGATGATCCGCACCCGCGCCTGGGCCGCGGTCAGCGCCTGCTTGAGGCCGGGGTCGCCGCTGGTCCGGCTCTGCAGGTGCAGCAGGGCGGCGACCAGGGACAGGCTGTTCTTGACCCGGTGGCTGATCTCCATGGCGAGCACCTCCTGGTGCTCCAGCGCCTGCTGCAGCAGCGTTTCCTTGTGCCGCAGTTCCTCCTCGGCGCGCTGCCGCTCGAGCGCCACGCCCAGCAGGTTGGCGATGCCGGTCACGAAGGTCAGGTCGGCCTCGGTGAAGCGGCCCTCCACCGGTGTGTCCACCTCCAGGATCCCGAAGCGCTCGCCGCCGATCCGCACCAGCGCGTTTATCGCCCGCTTCACGCCGTGCTCGGCGAGCAGCGCCGGCGTGCGGAACCGGCTCTCGCCCTCGAGGTGGTTCGAGATCACCGCCTCGCCGGTCCGGAAGGCGTAGCCGGTCGGGCTGGCGGCGTCGGCACCGACCCGCGCCCGCCCGACCACGCCCGGCTTCCAGCCGACCCCGGCGCGCACCAGGAAGCGGTCCTCCTCGGGCAGGTACTCCATGACCTTGCACAGCCGGCTTTGCAGTCCCTGGGCGCAGGTGTGCGCCGACGCCTGCATCAGCGCCTCGCCGTCATGCGTCTGCAACGCGAACAGCGCGTAGTCGGTGGAGAGCTGCTGCTGGCGCAGCCGGTACTGCAACTCCTCCGCCGGGTCCCCGTGTTCGGGCCGGCTGGTCGCCTCGCCCGGATTCGGTCCCTTCGATGCCAATGCGGATCTCCCTGTCAGCCGAAGGGGAACGACCGGCACGCGGACGCGTTCCGGCGTCAGGTCGTCGTCCGGTCGGCGCGGCGGTGCCGGCGCCGATAGGCCGCGGGCGGCACGCCGAACCGCGCACGGAACCGCCGCGTGAACTCCGATAGGTCCGAGAAGCCGGCCGACAGCGCGATGTCGAGGACCGTGCCGCCATCGGTCCGCAAGGCCGCCGCCGCCGCTGCCAGGCGGCGGGCCAGCACGTAGCGGTGCGGCGTGGTCCCGACCACTGCGCGAAAGATGCGCAGGAAATGATGCCGGCCCACCCCCGCAGCGGCGGCGAGATCGGCCAATCGCAGGCCGTCACCGTCGCCCGCTCCGATCCGGGCGAGGGCGGCCGCCACGCGCGCCTCGTCCCGCAGGGTGACGGGCGGCGGTGCCGCGTCCAGGGCGCCGCCCAGCGCCGCCGCGAGCAGTGAAGCCGACAACTCCTCGGCCTCGTCGGCGTCCGCCGTTCCTGCGGCGAGAACGCGGGCGCCGGCGACCAGCGGCGACAGTGCTTCGAGCGGCGGCAGGCGATGCTGCGGGAACTCGGCGCGGCGGACGCCGTGCAGGTCGGCGGCGGCCGCCTCCACGAAGGCCGGCTCGAACTGGAAGGCGACGCAGCGGTCGCCGCGGCCGTGGTCGTGCCCGCAGGCAAAGCAGGTGTCGCGGTTGCCGAGCAGCAGCGAGCCGGGCGACATCAGCGCCCGGCCGCCACCGGAGCGGTAGGCGAAGCTGCCGTCGAGCACCACCGCGACCGAGGTCCGCTCGTGCCGCTCCTCGAAGGCCGGGTCGCCGGGCCCGGCGCGGCAGACGATGTCGACCGCGCGCCAGCCGTCGCCGGCGGCAACCAGCCGCTCGCTGATCCGGGAAGCCGCCGCCTCGTTCGTCATCGTCTCGACACGTCAACAATCCCCAAGCCGGGCCGCCCCGGGCGACCTAAGCAGGGCCGGTCCGCAACCGATCAGGAAACATCCCATGACACCGCAGGCAACCGCCTTCGTCGAGGCCCTGGTGAGCGAGAGGCCGCATATCGACCTGCCGCCCGGGCAGCGCATCTTCGAGCCGTTCATCGGCAGCTGGGACCTGGTGGTCACCTGGTACGATCCGGACGGGCGGGTCGCGCGGCGCGAGCGCGGCGAGTGGCACTTCGCCTGGGTGCTCGAGGGCCGCGGCATCCAGGACGTCTGGATCGTGCCGCCGCGGGCCGAGCGCGCCGGCCGCGACGACCTTTACGAGTACGGGACCAGCCTGCGCTTTCTCGACGCCGCCGCCGGCGGCTGGCGCTCGACCTGGATCGGGCCGGCCCGCAACGCCGTCCACAGCTTTCTCGCCCGCGCCGTCGGCGACGAGGTGGTGCTGGAGACGACGCCGGGCGACGGCCGGCGGATGCGCTGGGTGTTCTCCGACATCAGCGACGACGGCTTCGTGTGGCGCAACAGCGTCGAGGATGGCGACGGCTGGGAGCTGACGCAGGACTTCCAGGCGCGGCGGGCCGTCAGTCCGCGGTGAGATCGTCGACCGCCTGCCGCAGGAACCGCATGTCGTCGGGGTTCAGCGCCGGGTTGCCGGCGCGGTGGCCCCAGATCGACTCGATCGGCCGCAGCTCGGCATTCGGCATGCTCGCGGTCTCGATGGCGCTGTCCTCGGGGGTGAAATACAGGTCGGTGCGCGACGGCATGATCATCGCCTTGGCGGTGATCGCCATGAGTGCGGCGTGCAGGTTGCCCTTGTAGATCTCGTTGGCGCTGATGTCCGACAGCTCCCAGGTCCTGAAGCTGGCCACCAGGTCGTCGCCGGAGCGGCGCAGGAAGTTGGCCTCCCAGCTGCGCACCAGCCAGTCCTCCAGGCTGCTGAAGCCGACCTTTTCGTACAGCCGCTCGCGGTAGAAGGCCTGGCTCATCGCCCAGCCGGCATAGACCCGGCCCATGGCGCGCAGCCCCGCCACCGGCCGCTCGGCGAAGTGGCTGCCGCGCCAGCCCGGGTCGGCGGTCAGGGCGGCGCGCACGCCGTCGATGAAGACCTTGTTGTGCACCGAGGTGCGGGCCGAGCCGCAGACCGCGCAGATCCGCTCGACCCGGTCGGGGAAGATGGCACCCCAGTGCAGCGCCTGCTGCGCGCCCATCGACCAGCCATAGGCCAGCGCGATGCGCTCGACCCCGAACACCTCCGACAGCAGCCGCTGCTGGGCCTGCACGTTGTCCCAGTGCGTGAATTCCGGATAGCGGCCGCCGGCGAACGGCTCGGCCATGTTGCTCGGCGAGGTCGACAGCCCGTTGGTGAACATGTTCGGGATGACGATGAACCAGCGGCCGGGATCGAGGATCCGGTCGGGCGCGATCAGCCATTCGGTGTCGCTGTGCTGGGCGCCGTAGGAGGTCGGGTACAGCACCACGTTCGACTTGTCGGGGGCGAGATTGCCGTAGGTCTTGTAGACCAGCCGCGCGTTCGGCACCGTCATGCCGCGCTGCAGCCGGACCGTGCCGAGCTCGAACACCGAATGGTCGCTCATTTCCCGTCTCTCCCGCCGGCCATCATTCCCGATCGCACGGTAGGCCGGGCGCTCCGGCTGCGCTAGCATCGCTGCGGGTGGACGTACACACGAGGCTTTGCGATGGCTCACAACTCCATGACGGTCATGCCGGTCGCCGGCGCGCTCGGTGCCGAGATCGGCGGCGTCGACCTGTCGCAGGACCTGTCGGACGGGACCGTCGCGGCGCTGCGCCAGGCGCTGCTCGACCACCTGGTGATCTTCTTCCGCGAGCAGACGCTGACGCCGGAGCAGCTGCTGGCGTTCTCGCTGCGCTTCGGCGAGCCGATGGTCTACCCGTTCGTGAAGGGGCTGGAGCACATCCCGGAGATCACCCCGATCCTCAAGCGCGAGGAGGACCGCAGCAATTTCGGCGGCATCTGGCATTCCGACACGGTGTACCAGCAGACGCCGCCGATGGGCACGATCCTGTACGGCATCGACATCCCGCCCTATGGCGGCGACACCGAGTTCGCCAACCAGTACCTCGCCTACGAGACCCTGTCGGCGCCGCTGCAGGCGTTCCTCGGCGGGCTGACCGCGGTGCACATCTCCGGCAAGGGTGCCGTGCAGAAGACCCGCACCGACATGATGAAGCACTCCTCGGCCGGCCTGAAGGGCGACGAGCTGGTCTCGCGCCACCCGGTGGTGCGCACCCACCCCGAGACCGGCCGCAAGGCGCTCTACGTCAACGTCGCCCACACCACGCATTTCGAGGGCATGACCGAGGACGAGAGCACGCCGATCCTGGAGTACCTGTTCAGGCACCAGGTCAAGGCCGAGTTCACCTGCCGGTTCCGCTGGGCGCCGGGGTCGGTGGCGTTCTGGGACAACCGCTGCACCCAGCACAACCCGATCAACGACTACCACGGCTTCCGCCGGCTGATGCACCGGGTGACGCTGGTGGGCGACAAGCCGGTTTGAGGGTGCGGGGCGTCGGACTTCGAGGCGGCGGGTGGGTCCCGGGTCGGGCTGCGCCCGCCCGGGATGACGGCAATAGCGAATTGATCCCGTCCCCCTCCGTCGTCATCCCGGACCGATGCGCCGCAGGCGCGGCGGAGCCGGACTCCCCACTCGCGAGCAAGCGATTTCGGTATGGGTGAGGATGTGGCTGACGGGCGGCGGCGTCGCTGCGCGATGTTGGTGGCTTCGCGCCGCCGCCACCCTTCTGATGCCCTGGATGCGTAAGTGTCATGCGGCGAGGTGGCAGGCATTGCGGTTTGGATCGAAGAGGGTGCGATTGCGCAGCATGGCGCATGCGACGGCCAAGAGCCGGTCGGCGACGGATCGCAAGGCTCTGGCATGCTTGTGTCCGCGTTGTCGCAGGGCGTCGTATCTGGCGCGGCTGACCGGATCCACGCGGATTGCGGCCAAGGCCCAATGATAGACGGCATTCTGGAGCCGACGGTTGACGGCGAGCCGACGGACGACGAAGGTCATCTTGCCCGATTGCCTTGTGACGGGTGCAGCCCCTGTCAGGCAACGCAGGGCTTGGTAGTCTGCTTGCCGCACGGCTTGTGGAGCCTCTGTGAGCAGCGCGGCGACAGCGGTCCTTCCGGCACCTGGCGAGGATGCAAGGATCGCTGCGTCGCGCTGCTCCGGCAGCTGCCCCGGCTCGGTCTCCAGCGGCTCCATCAGCCTCCGGATCAACTGGTCGATGCGAGCATGGGCGGCCCGCAGCTCGCGGTTGATCATGGGGATCTGCCGGGCGAGGATCTGGATATGAGCGGTGGCGGCCTCGGTGGTCCCGGCCGCCACGGTGACCGGCGGCTTGCGCAGCCGCTGGAGCAGTTCGGCGGCTGTGATGCGGCGGATGCGATGGGCCTTGAGCAGGCGTGCGACCGTCGTCTCCCGCACCCGCTTGGCGGCCCTCGGGGTGGGCGCCAGCTTCCACATCGCAAGCACCCAGTCTGCGGCTATGTCATCGGCGATCTCGAGCATCTGCGGATAGTAGCGCCACAGCTGATCGCGCAGCCGATTGCCCAGCCGCACTCTTTCGCGGGAGAACTCCTCGGCAATCCGCGACCACTCGCGCAGCTCGATCACCACCGGATCGAGCGGCTGCAGCGGCCGCAGGCAGTGCCGGTCGGTGCGCAGCGCGCCGGCGAGCACCTCGGCATCCAGGCGGTCGTCCTTGGCGCCGGCCGGCGACAGGCGGTCGCGGAAGCGGTCGAGCTGCTTGGGATTGATGGCATACAGCCGGAAGCCGCGAGCCATCAAGGTCTCCACCACCGGACCATGCGGCGTCTCGATCGCTACATGGATCGCCTCGGGCGGAGCACCGGTCACCTGCAGCAGCCACTCCGCCAACGCCGCCAAGCCAGCTCCGCTGTGCGGAAAGCGCCGTGCGCCCCGCTTGGCTCCGCTCGCGTCCATCACATGCACCTGATGATACTCAGAAGACCAATCGATACCGACAAACCAAAGCGGATGCTCCATCGTCACCTCCTCGACAATGGCCGTGCCACGACTGCTGTCATTCCCTGTACTGGCGCTCGGTCGGACATCCGACGGCGCAACTCCCCACCGGGCTTCGTCGCGGCGGCTCGCCGAGGCACAGATCCGGCTCAGGTGCTGATCGCACAGGACCCACTGGTCGCTCTCGGCGAGATGGCCCGCTCGAACTCTACAACGATGTCCGAGCGCTCCAAGAGTACAGGGACCCACGCAGCGACGGCCTTTTCAGCGAGACAGGGAACGACCATGACCGCCAGCCCACGCATCATCACCGTCGGCGCCGCCCAGCTCGGCCCGATCGCCAGGGACGAGAGCCGCGCGCAGGTCGTCGGGCGGCTGATCGCGCTGCTGCGCCGGGCACATGCCCGCGGCTGCGGCCTCGTGGTGTTCCCGGAGCTGGCGCTGACCACCTTCTTCCCGCGCTGGTACATCGAGGACGAAGCCGGACTCGACCGCTGGTACGAGACCGAGATGCCGGGCGCGGAGACCGCTCCGCTGTTCGACGAGGCGAGGCGCCTCGGGATCGGCTTCAGCATCGGCTATGCCGAGCTGGTGCGCGAGGGCGGGAGCAAGCGCCGCTTCAACACCGCCATCCTGGTCGATGCCGGTGGCCAGATCGTCGCGAAGTACCGCAAGATCCACCTGCCCGGCCATGCCGAGCACGAGCCCTGGCGGGCCTTCCAGCATCTGGAGAAGCGCTATTTCGAGCCCGGCGACCTCGGCTTCCGGGTGACCGACGCGTTCGGCGGCCGCATCGGCATGTGCATCTGCAACGACCGCCGCTGGCCGGAGACCTACCGGGTCATGGGGCTGCAGGGCGTGGAGATGGTGCTGCTGGGATACAACACGCCGATCCACAACCCGCCGGCCCCCGAGCACGACGCCCTGGCCTGGCACCACAACACGCTGGTGATGCAGTCCGGCGCCTACCAGAACGGCACCTGGGTGGTCGGCGTCGCCAAGGGCGGCGTCGAGGAGGGGGTGCACCAGATGGCCGGCACCCAGATCATCGCACCCTCCGGCGAGACCGTGGCGATGGCGGTGACCGAGGGCGACGAGCTGATCACCGCCGACTGCGACCTCGACCTGTGCCGCTCCTACAAGGAGACGGTGTTCGCGTTCCACAAGCACCGCCAACCGCAGGCCTACGGCCTGATCACCGGCACGGCCGGGGTGGTGACGCCGGAGCAGGCGGTGCGGATCGATCCGGCGCTCGGCAGGAAGGCGTAGGTGCGGAACCGCCGGCGCCGATCGCCGGGACACGATTTTGGAAACAGGGACAATACAGGGAAAACCGGTCCCGCACGTCGCGGCTCCGCGCCTTTCCGGGGCCTCGCCGCACAGGACGCCCCGGCAGCGAAAGCGCTGTGATCGCAGCACCTTGGATGTCATCGCGACCGACGGCGGCACCGCGGGAGGCGGCGGAAACGGCCGCTCATGCATGCAAATTAACAGGCAACTTGCAGGGCCGTAACAGGCCCGTATCAGGAGGCTAACAGGCCCGTATCAGGAGGCCGGCAGGAGCCATCGGAAACGCTCCGCGCCGCCACCGGTCACGGCCCCGGCGATGGTGGAACCCGACGATGCGGTTCGCCGGTTTGTCCCGCCGCGCGCCGCATCATGCCTTGCAAGCCGGCCCGAAGCGCATTAGTTTCCGCCCCCTGACGCACCCGTAGCTCAGCTGGATAGAGTGCTGCCCTCCGAAGGCAGAGGTCACAGGTTCGAATCCTGTCGGGTGCGCCAATCTTCTCAAAGCATTAGCGCCCAGCAAAGCGTCGGCAGTTTTGCCGCGGTACCCACGGGGTACCCGCGTGGCCCGAAGTGGCAGATCAGCGGGTCGATCCCCAGCGGCGGTCAGCCAGGCGGTTTCCCCGGCTTCCTCGGTTCCGGCGGCTTGTTCGCCAGTCGGCGCATCTGCGGCGGCTGTGCAGGGACGGGCACCTGCCTACCCCTGTGCGTGTCGGACCAGCAACGCTGCGCTATGGCCGCTTGGCAGACCACCGGCGCGCAGTCCCGTCGCTTCGCCCCGAGCTTGCCGGCCAGCACCGCTATCACCGGATCATGGCGCAGAGTGTCGTGGTGGTTGACGTCCTCGTAGCCGAGCGCGATGGCGAACACCCGTTGCCCGACCAGGGTGGCCACCCGATGATCGATCAACTCCGCCGCACGCCGGTCGATGAAGCAACCGGCAAAGCGATCCACCAGCCGGATCGCCGGTCCACCGCACCCAGCAGCAACCCGCCCGCGTCCGACGTGATTGCTCTGCCGTCAAAGCCGGCCACCACCGAACGCCATTCCACCCTGGCGAACTCGAACGGTTCCGCGCTAGACTCTGTCGGCATCGGGGAGAGCTCGGACAAGCGTTAACTCTTTGTGGTAAAAGAATTATCGCTCAGTCAGGGTTCCGATGCACATCGCCTGTATGAGATATCCGGGTTAGCGGATGAGATGTCTCGTAGAATTCGCTATGATTGCGCCGAATCGGATAGTAGTCGAAAAATCTCCAACAGCATCCTATCTGTCGAAGGGCCAGACAACGGGAATGAAACATGGTAAACGTTGTAGTTGAGATTTCTTCGAGAACGTTCACTGAAAGCATCGCACTTATAGATGATCCGGGGTTTGGAACCAGCGTTGCATCGGGTTTGGGCGGAGAGCAACTGCTTCGTGTCTGGATGGGCTCATTGGAGAACTTGGAACGTCTGCTAAAGGTCGTTCTTGAAGTTATAGACAGGGACCGCATCACCGGATTAAAGATCTCAATAGATGGCCGTATCATAGAGGCCTCCAGCATTCGAACCCGTGACATACCCTATCTAAAGGACCTTGTTCACGATGCTGTCTCCAACCTCAAGAGAGATTCTTGATAATCTTCAAGCCACGCGCCCATATCTCGATTTCGGACAGGTTATTGACGTAAAGGAGTTTGATCCTTCCGCTACTTCTATTGGATCATCGAAGCGCATCATCCTCGTATCCTGCTACTCCCCGCGACGCCGCATTGTCTCGGAAGAGTATCGGGATTTCTTGCTGATAATACAAAACTCGTACCTTCTTTCTTTTGTAAGTGATATCGCATCACTGGCGATCTATCACCAGAGCCACCGAACTCCGGAGCTTCCTGCGGAACGTCTGCGTGGCGGCTTTAGCGCTATTGCAAAGAAGTTCGCGGCGGAACACATGGAGTCGATTGCATCCTCAAAAGTGTCTCGCACGATGTTCCTGGAGGCGGTTCAGCACATCGAATCCAACACAAGATACGTTCATGATGTTGTTGGATCTGAATCGAATCTGAACGAAAAACTAACCGTGTTCTTGCGATATGCAATTTCCTTTATCAGATTTCATGAAGTCGGACATTTAAGCGATGTCGATCATGTTTTCCGGAACATGATTCTGCCGGATGTAAACCAATTCATCGACGCCATCGCAGACCATGAGTTTGACAAATATGACGAAACTACGCTGCGCCGCGAACTTCTATCCGATGTATTTTCCTTAAATACTTGTTTTGCGAAGTTCTGTTCCATTTTGAGCGAAGAAACGTTGAAAAATTTCTCTGAATGTATGATCGATATACTGACGGCCCTCAACGCACTCTATGCTGCGAGCGAGGATGCATATCGGTTGAACGTCGATGAGGCGTTTCAAGGGTCAGAGATCGCTGCCGAGTTTCGACACTGGCGGTACAGGCGAGAGTATCTTCAGAATTATATAACCGGCTTCGTTTTTGATGACGGCACCCTGCGATGCCGGGCAGAGGATGATATTGGAGTTCTTACTGAACATCCTGAGATATTTCAAACTTTGTTCAATATCAATAAAATCGTTGATCCGCTCACTGATCACGAAAACCGTCTGGCGCAAATCTTCGAGAAGTATCTGAATTCCGAAGATGTGTTTACAATACTCATGCAGGATTTTCGGGTTACGCGTCTTCTCTCGGATTGACATTGCATTCACCGTTGTCTCGTTAAGAACTCAAATATGACCGATATAATCTGCATCTACGAATGTCTCAGAAGGACTTTCGTTCCCAGATTTCGGAGGTTCAGAACGCTCCAGGTGTTGAAGTTTCTGCTCCCAGTCGCTACGAGTATCGAAAGCTCGTTCGATTTCTCTTCGCTAAGGGGCGCCATCCTTCTCCTCCAGAAGGCGTGAGCGGCCGGCGATGGCCGGGGGGGCTCGTGACCGCCTGATCCTCATGTCGTCCGCAGCCGTGGCTCCCGGTCGTCGGCTGTCGCCAGTTGCAGCAGAGCGGCCGTCGCGCCGACGACGATCAGGCTGATCCAGCCGATCGAATAGCCGCCGCTCCACTGGAAGCTCAGGCCGCCGAGCCAAGCGCCGAGGAAGGCGCCGACCTGATGGCTCAGGAACATCACGCCGAACAGGGTGCCGAAATTGGCCGGGCCGAACAGGCCGTTGATGAGGCCGCTGACGGGTGGAACCACGCTGAGCCAGAGGAAGCCCATCGCCGCCGCGAAGGTCAGCGTCGTCTCGACGCTGGTGGGCAGGGCGAAGAACAGGGCGATCGAGGCGGTTCGCAGCAGGTAGATCAGGGCGAGCACGTTGCGGTTGCCCCAGCGCTGGCAGAGATGGCCGGCGGCCAAGGTGCCGAAGGCGTTGCAGATGCCGATCAGCGCGATCGCCTGGGCGCCGACGGATGGCGGGAGGCCGCACAGGCCGATGAAGTTCGGCAGATGCGTCGCGATGAAGATCAGCTGGAAGCCGCAGGCGAAGAAGGCGGCGGTCGTCACCACGAAGGATCGGTTCGCGAGTGCTTCCGCGATGGCCCGGCGGGCGCCGATCGGCTGCGGCGACGCCGTCGCTCCCGTCTCGGCGGGGCCGCGGCGCAATGCGATGGCGACGGCGGCCATCGAGGCGGCGAGCAGCGCCAGCCCGCCCAGCGACGCCTGCCACGACCAGCCGTCGATCATGGCCTGCGCGGCCGGGGCGATCGCGAAGGTTCCGAGCGACCCCACCGCGGCGAGGATCGAGACCGCCGTGGCGCGCACCGCCGGGGCGGCCAGCCGCGAGACGATGCCGACCAGCACCCCGTGGGAGGTCCCGGCCACCGCGAGGCCGATCAGCAGGCCACCGCCGAGATAGAGGCCGGGGTGGCTGCCCGTCGCGGTCAGATAGAGGCCGGCGCAGTAGAGTGCTGCGGCGATGACCACGACGAGACGCCCGCCGAAACGATCGCAGAGCGCACCCATGAAGGGCTGCCCGATGCCCCAGGCGAGGTTCTGGACCGCCATCGCGAAACCGAAGGCCGCGACGGTGATCCCGGTGCTCCGGGCCATCGGTTCCATGAACAGGCCCAGGCTCTGCCGCAGTCCCATCGAGAGGGACAGGATCGTGCCGGCGGCGACCAGCGACAGGATCAGCGCGGGCGTCCAGGGTCTGGCGGCAAGCGTCGGCATGGGCTTCCTCCTCGGTGGGAAGCCTGACGATAGGGGCCGCCGGAGGAGGGGAAACTCACTACTCGGTATACATGGCGCGCGGCGCCCGGGCGGCCCCGGCCGCCGGCACCCTGGCCGCCGACTCCCCGACCGCCGCGCCAGCCATGCCGCCGGTCACGATCGCCACCGCCGCCTTGCCGGCGGCCAGGGCGTAGGAGACGTCGCGATGGATCAGCATCTGGGCGATCGCGCCGTCGAGCAGGATCATCAGCTGCCGGGCAACCAGCCCCGGATCGGCGACGCCGCCGCCCCGCAGCTCCTCCGCCAGCCAGGTCTCGAACCGCGTCTTGTGATCGGCCGCCATCAGCACGGCCGGATGACCCGGCTGGCCGGCCAGCTCCACCGCCGCGCGGGTGAAGCCGCAGCCGCGCCATTTCGGACGGTCGGCATAGGCGGCCAGCTCCGTGAACATCGCCATGATCCGGTCCGGCAATCGGCCGGTGCGGCCGAGCCACTTCCGATAGCGCTCCACCGTGGGCCTGTCCCGGGCCGCAAGATAGGCGGCGACCAGGTCGTCCTTGCTCCTGAAGTGGTAGTACAGCGTGCGCTTGGTGACACCGGCGCGCTCGGCGATGGCATCGACGCTCACGCTGCGCAGCCCGTCCGCATAGAACAGCGCTTCCGCCGCGGCGACGATTCTCGATCGGGTGGGTTCTTCCATCGGCTCATCGGCTCGTAAGGGGCGTTCCGACCCTAGCGCAGACGCATCCGGCGCGTCCCGGGCGCCGTTCCCGCGACGCTGGCGTTGTGGCCTCGGGCCTTGGCTTCGAATGTGCCTTGGCCTTGAGCGTTAACTGCGTCGCGCCGATCAACCGTGCCTGGCGCCGAGAGATGCGGCGATGTCGCCGATCGATCGGAACAGCATGAACGGATCGTCCCTGGAGGCGATGAAGCCGCGACGGCGCCAGAAATCCGCTGCTTCGGCGTCGACGGCGTTCACCAGCAGCGCCCGTCCGCCGATCAGCGCCGCCGCCTGCACGCAGCGCCCGAGAGCGTGCTTCACCAGGCCTGTCCCGATCCCCCGCCCCGTCCAGCCGAGGTCGGTCGCGAGCTGGGCGAGGAGCAGGCAGGGTGCGGGATCCGGTGGTTGGCCGGTGCGGATCGACCGGGGCAGGACGGTCGGCACGACCGCAGTCGGCGCCAGCCCGTAGTATCCCACGACCCGGTGGGATTCATGAACGACCATGACCGCGGTGACGCCCTTGTCCTGGTTCGGGAGCGCCCGGGTCCGCAGCCTCGTGGGAGCCGTCGCATCATGGCAACATCCGTGCTCAGCGTGCGCGTCAGCGAAGAGGAGCGCACCCTGCTGGAAGCGGCCGCCGGCCAGGCGCGCACCAGCTTGAGCGACTTCGTCCGCCGCAGGGCGCTCGAAGCCGCTGTGATGGACATGCTCGATCGTCCCGTCGTGACGATACCGGCCAAGGACTGGGAGGCGTTCGAGGCCTGGGCGGATCGTCCGGGCGAGAGGATCGCCGCCCTGGAGGAACTCGCACGCAGCGATCCGGCATGGCGGAAATAACGCCGCCACGACCGCTCGCCGAGACCGACGACCGGAACGGTTTCGATTGCGGCCGGGATTCCATGACCCAGTCGTTCCGGCGCCATGCCTGGACCAATCACGCCGCCGGATTGTCGCGCGCCCACGTCGTCTGCGATGCGGTGACAGGCCGGATCGCCGGCTACGTCACCCCGCCGGGCAGATCGAGCGGGCCGCGCTCCCGAAGCCGCTTCAGCGCAACAAGCCGGATCCCGTGCCGGCGACCCTGCTGGGCCAGCTGGCGATCCACAAGGATCATCATGGCAGGGGCTACCCGCGGTCGCTGCTGCGTTTCGCCATGCGTGCCGCGCTTCGAACGTCGCACCACGTCGGCAGCTTCGCTGTGTTCACCCATCCGCTCGATGACGGCGCGCGCGCGGCTTCTATGCGCGCTGGGGGTTCCAGGACCTGTCCTTCGACCCGCGCCGGGCAATGGGAGCGCAGCGGCCTGGACTGGTGACCGCGACCAGGGCGCCGATCGTCCCCGAGGCCGAGACCGCCCGGCTGCACCAGCATCGGCGGCTTGGATCGTCGGCGACTTGAGGCGGCGCTGGTGGAGAGCGAGAACCGATGAGCAGGGCCTCGCTGCCTCACCCCGCCCCGACCAGGTCCTCGGCATAGGCGAACAGCGCCGGCGTGCCGCCGGTGTGCAGGAACACCACCGTGTCGTCCGCCCCCAGCTTGCCCTCCCGGGCATGCGCGACCAGCGCCGCCATCGCCTTCGCGGTGTAGACTGGGTCGAGGAACAGGCCCTCGGTCGAGGCGGCGAGGCGCAGCGCCTCGCGGCATTCCGGGGTGACGATCCCGTATTTCGGGCCGACGAAGCTCTCGTCGCTGTCGACGTCGGCCGGCAGGATGTGCGGATCGAGGCCGAGATGCGCCGCCGCGGCGTTGGCGATGCGGGCGATGTCGGTGCCGCGATCCTCGTCCCAGCGCACCGGGCTGATGCCGACGATGCGGGTCGGGAGGTCAAGCAGCCGGGCACCCAGCAGCAGGCCGGCCGGGGTCATGTTGGCGCCGGCGAGGTAGATCGCGTCGGCCCGGATCCCGCGCTCCGAGAGCTGGGCGTCGAGCTCGGCCATCGCCGCCACGTAGCCGATCGTCGAGATCGACAGGGTCGGCATGGCGAAGGGCGAGATCAGGAACGGGTTGCGGCCCTGGGCGCGCAGCTCCGCCGCCCGGGCGTCGAGCAGCGGCGGCAGGCGCTGGATGTCGTCGATGTCGACCACGGTGACGTTGGCCCCCATCAGGTGGTCGAGCAGCAGGTTGCCCTGCCGCACCGGCCCCTTCACGCCGTGCACCAGCGTCAGGTCGACCTTCAGCCCGAGGCGGCAGGCGGCGGCGGTGATCTGCCGGCACCAGTTCGACTGGGTGTAGGCGCCGGCGACGATGACGTCGCAGCCCGATGCCAGGATCTGCGGGAACAGGAACTCGAGCTGGCGGGTCTTGTTGCCGCCGAAGGCGAGCCCGGTCATGTCGTCGCGCTTCACCAGGATGCGCGGGCCGCCGAGTGCCCGCGTCAGGTTCGGGCAGTCCTCGAGCGGCGTCGGCAGGCAGGCGAGCCTGGTGCGCGGCAGGCGGGCGATGCGTTCTTCCAGCTCGATGCGATCCATGGCGTCCTCTCCTCGTTCCCGGGAATTCTTGGCCCGTCCCCGACGCGCTGTCAGCCTTCACGTTTCGGTGATCGTCGCACGGGCGTCGCCGCCGGCGCAGCCGATGTCCGCGACCTCTCAGTGGGTTCCCGCACTGCACGATGAACAATGGTTAACACTGCACCATTCCGGATTCGCGTTGACCGGCCGTCGCATCACCATTCTACCATACGACATGGCCGCGACAGTCGGCCCGGCGCCGGGCTGCGCGGGTGCCGAATTGCATCGCATCGAGGCCGGTACCCGCGCTTCGCCCCCGGCGCACGCAACCGGGAGGTAGTCACCATGGTCAATCTCAAGGTCAACGGCGTCGAGCGCGGCTTCGACGGCGATCCGGACACCCCGCTGCTGTGGGTGGTCCGCGACGAGATGGGGCTGTACGGCACCAAATACGGCTGCGGCGCCGGCCTGTGCGGCGCCTGCACGGTGCATCTCGACGGCACTGCGGTGCGTTCCTGCATGACCACGGTCGCCGAGGCCGCCGGCAAGGCGGTCACCACCATCGAGGGTCTGTCGCCGGACGGCAACCACCGTGTGCAGGTCGCCTGGCGCGAGCTGAACGTGCCGCAATGCGGGTTCTGCCAGTCCGGGCAGATCATGCAGGCCGCCTCGCTGCTGGCCGCCAATCCGAGCCCGTCCGACGAGCAGATCCTGGAAGGCATGCAGGGCAACATCTGCCGCTGCGGCTGCTACCAGCGGATCGTCTCGGCGGTCCGCCACGCCTCGACGGGAGCCTGAGCCATGCTGCACCATATCGAGAGGACGCTGTCCCCCCGCCCGCTGCCGCGCCTCGCGCCGGGCTCCGGCAGCACGGTGATCGAGAACGTCAGCCGCCGCGGCTTCCTGGCCGGTGCCGCCGGCTTCGCGGTCGCCCTGCAGGTGTTTCCCGCCGAGGCCTACGAGGCCTACGACCACGGCGGCATGACGATGCCGAACGGCGTCGTCAACGACCCGCATGTGTTCGTCGCCATCGCCCGCGACGGCACCGTCACCATCGTCGCCCATCGCTCCGAGATGGGCACCGGCTCGCGCACCAGCATCCCGATGGTCATCGCCGACGAGATGGAGGCCGACTGGGCGCGGGTGAAGATCGTCCAGGCGGTCGGCGACGAGAAGACATACGGCAACCAGGACACCGACGGCTCGCGCAGCCTGCGCCATCACATCCAGCCGGCCCGCGACATCGGGGCGGCGGTGAGGCGCATGCTGGAGCAGGCGGCGGCCGCCAAATGGAAGGTCGATGTCGCCGACGTCCAGGCCAGCAACCACCGGGTGCTCCACCGGTCGCTCGACCTCAGCGCCGGTTACGGCGAGCTGGCTGAGGCCGCCATGGCGCTGCCCACGCCGCCGCGCGACAAGCTGGCCTACAAGGACGAGAAGGCCTTCCGCTACATCGGCAAGGGTGCGGTGCAAATCGTCGACCTGCACGACATCACCACCGGCAAGGCGGTGTACGGCGCCGACGTGGCGCTGCCGGGCATGCTGGTGGCGGTGATCGCGCGGCCGCCGGTGGTCGGCGGCACGGTGAAGTCGTTCGACGCGGCGGCTGCGCTGAAGGTGCCCGGCGTGGTCAGGGTCGAGCAGGTCCCCGGCGCGCCGATGGGCTCGAAGTTCAAGCCGCTCGGCGGCGTCGCCGTGCTCGCCCGCAGCACCTGGGCGGCACTGAAGGGCCGCGACGCCCTGGTGATCGCCTGGGACGACGGGCCGAACGCCGGCTTCGACACGGTCGCCTACGAGAAGGCGCTGCGGGCCTCCGCCGCGGCACCCGGCACGCCGGTGCGCAACCAGGGCGACGCTGAGAAGGCGCTGGCCGGCGCCGCCCGGGTGTTCACCCGCGAGTACCACCAGAAGCACATGCCGCATGCGCCGATGGAGCCGCCGGCCGCACTCGCCAACGTCGCCGGGGGCAAGTGCGAGGTCTGGGCCTGCCTGCAGAGCCCGTACGGCGCCCGCGGCGACCTCGCCGGCTTCCTCGGCATGAAGGAGGAGGACGTCACCGTCCATGTGACGCTGCTCGGCGGCGGCTTCGGGCGGAAGTCGAAATGCGACTTCGCCCTGGAGGCGGCGCATCTGTCGAAGGTGGCCGGTGCGCCGGTGCGGGTGCAGTGGACCCGCGAGGACGACATCCGGCACAGCTTCTACCACACCAGCAGCGTCGAGCGGATCGAGGTCGGCCTCGACGCCGCCAACAAGCCGGTGGCGTGGCGGCACCGCAGTGCCGCACCCTCCTTCCTGTCGACCTTCGTCCCCGACGAGGGCAAGCAGCACCCGATCGAGGTCGGCATGGGGCTGGAGGACATGCCGTTCGAGATCGCGAACGTGCGGGCCGAGCAGTGCAAGGCGATGGCGCACACCCGGGTCGGCTGGTTCCGGGCGGTGTCGAACATCCCGCGGGCCTTCGCCGTGCAGTCGATCGCGGCCGAGCTGGCGACCGAGCTCGGACGCGACCAGAAGGAGTTCCTGCTGGAGCTGATCGGCAGCCCGCGCAAGCTCGACGCCAAGGCCTGCGGCCTCGCCCAGGAATTCTGGAACAACGGCGAGCCGGCCGCGGAATTCCCGTTCGACACCGGCCGCCTGCGCGGCGTCGTCGAACTGGCCGCCGCCAAGGCCGGCTGGGGGAAGGCGCTGCCGAAGGGCGAGGGCCTCGGCATCGCCGTGCACCGCAGCTTCGTGTCCTACATCGCCATGGTGGTGCACGCACGGCTGGACGCCGACGGCACCGTGCGGGTGCCGGAGGTGCATGTCGCCATCGACTGCGGTTTCGTCGCCAATCCGGAGCGGGTGCGCTCGCAGATGCAGGGGGCGTGCGTGTTCGGCATGACCGCGGCGATGCATGGCGGCATCAGCTTCGCGAAGGGCGCGGTGGTGGAGAGCAACTTCCACGACTACCAGATGATCCGCTCGGACAACTTCCCCGAGCTGGTGCACACCCACATCGTGCCGCATCCCTTCGCGGTGCACGCGACCGGCGTCGGCGAGCCCGCGGTGCCGCCGTTCCTGCCGGCGCTGACCAACGCCATCGCCAATGCCGGCGGCAAGCGCATCCGCGATTTGCCGATCGGCGACCAGACGAAGGCCTGAAGCAGGCGATCAGCCCCCGGTGGGATCCCGCCGGGGGGGCGATGCCCGGCGCGGCCGCAGCGGGCAGGGCAATCGGGCGAAGGGCGAAGCGGCGGGTGGATCCCGGAGCCGGGCGCTCGCGCGCCCCCTCCGGGATGACGAAGAAGAGAGAAAGCTTCCCCTTACATCGTCATCCCGGAGAGTCCGCGCCAGCGGACGGCTCCGGGATCCACGAAGCGACGGGCCAATGCCGTTCACCCGATCGCCCTGTCGCAGGCGGGGGTAGTGGCGGAACCCCGAACCGGCTACACCATCCCCAGCGCGGCGGCTGAAGGGGCCGGGGATGCCGGCATTCCGGCCTGTTGTATTCATCGGCGGGATCCTGGTGCTGGTGATCGCCGGCACGATGATCGTCCCGGCGCTGTTCGAGTGGGCGGTCGGTGCGCCGCACGCCGCCCAATACCTGCCCTGCATCGTGGTCCCCGCCTTCCTCGGGATCACCGCGGTGATCGCCACCCGGGGCGGCCCGATGAAGCTCGGCCTGCGCGAGGCGTATCTGCTGACCGCCGGCCTGTGGTTCGTGCTGCCACTGGTCGCGGCACTGCCGTTCATGTGGACCGAGCCGTATCTGTCGCTCGCCGATGCGTATTTCGAGGCGGTCAGCGGCCTGACCACCACCGGCTCCACGGTCATCGTCGGCCTGGACGGCCTGCATCCCGGACTGCTGCTCTGGCGCTCGGTGCTGCACTTCGTCGGCGGCATCGGTATCGTCGTGATGGCGGTCGCGGTGCTGCCGCTGCTCAAGGTCGGCGGCATGCAGCTGATGAGCCGCGAATCCTCCGACACCTCCGACAAGATCCTGGCCCGGCCGCGCGACCTGGCCACCTGGTTGCTGGTCGTCTATGCGGCCATCGCGGCGCTGGGCGCGCTGGCCTTCGCGCTCACCGGCATGGGCGGGTTCGACGCGGTGAACCACGCCATGTCGGCGGTCTCGACCGGCGGCTTCTCGACGCGCGACAGCTCGTTCAGCGGCTTCGCGCCGGCCGCCCACTGGGTCGCGGTCGGCCTCATGCTGGCCGGAGCCGTGCCATTCATGCTGTACGTGCAGGCGCTGCGCGGCACCTCCGGTTTCGTGCCGTGGAGCCAGATCCCGCTGATGCTCGGGGTGGTGGCGGTGGGCGGCGCGGCGCTCGCCGGGTCCGCCGTGGCGACCGGCATGGCGCCGTCGGATGCGGTCCGGCACGGGATCTTCACCGTCGCCTCGATCGTCACGACGACCGGCTTCATCTCCCACGACTGGCAGCTCTGGGGGCCGCTGGCCGCCAGCCTCGCCCTCATGCTGACCTTCTGCGGCGGCTGCACCGGATCGACTTCGGGAGGGGTGAAGATCTTCCGCTGGCAGGTGCTGATCCGCCGGTTCCGGATCAACGTGCAGGAGCTGATCCGCCCGCACCGGGTGATCGCGCAGGCCTATCAGGGCCGGCCGGTCGGCCCCGAGGTCGTGCACGGCGTGACCGTCTACGTCCTGCTGTTCGGCGGCGTCACGGCGCTGGTGACGGTGCTGCTGACGGCCTGCGGCGTGGATCTGGTGACGGCGTTCTCCAGCGCCGCCACCGCGGTGGCCAATGTCGGCCCGGCCCTGGGCGACATCGCCGGCCCGGCCGGCACGTTCGCGCCGCTGCCGGAATCCGCGAAGTGGATCCTGTCGGTCGCCATGCTGCTCGGCCGGCTGGAGTTGCTCACCGTGCTGGTGATTCTCGACCCGAGCTTCTGGCAGCGCTGACGATTCTCACGCTCTCAGGGGCGGACCGCGCCGGCCAGCCAGTCGGTGGTGGCGGCGAGCAGGTCGGTGCGGGCCGCCGGGTAGTCGAGCCGCATCGGGTCGACCCGCAGCCGGGTGAGACGCAGGAAGCAGAACTTCCACAGGCCGTCGACCCGCCGGTACTCCTCCTCGTAGTGGCCGAGGCCGAGGAAGCCGCGATGGCCGGGCGCCTCGCGCGGACTGCGGCCCTCGCCGAGGTCGACCAGATCCATCATCGCCCATACGCCGCGGGCGCGGTCGGGGTCGAGGAACTCGATCTCCGGCATGTGACAGTGGTGCACCGTGACGGCGTCGGTCAGGCGGGCGGCGATGCCGGCGATGAACTGGTCGGCGGTCGATCCGGTCGGCGCCGAGCCGAAGCCCTCGAAGATCGTCTCGTCGGCGAACAGGGCGCGCAGCCGCGGCCACTGCTTGGTGTCGAGGTAGCGGCAGTAGGCCGCCTTCAGGCGCTTGATCTGCTCCAGGTCCAGCAGGGTCTGCAGGTCGGTGGCGTGCATTGGCTTCTCTCCGGTGGGCGAGGCGGCAGCTTCGACCTGCGGGTTGAGCGAGGTCAAGGCGGCCGGCGGCGAGGCGTCATAGCAGTGGTGCCGCAAGGACGGCCCGGGGCGGGTCGTCGGCTATCGTGCCACCGGGAGAGCCTGCCATGGACGTCAACGTCATCCTGCATCCGACCGACGGGTCGGCCAGCTCGCAAAAGGCCCTAGACCTCGCCTGCGACCTCGCCCGCGACCGCGGTGCGCGGCTGATCGTGGTGCATGTGCAGCGCCGGCACGGGCTGGACATGGTGCCCGAGGCCCTGGCGCGCTACGAGCGGGTGGAGCACCTGCGGATGACCGAGTCCGACCTGCACCGGGCGACGGCGCAGTCGATCGCCAATGCCGCCGAGCAGGAAGCCCGCGCGCGCGGGCTGACGGCGGTCGAATCGATGGTGGTCGAGGGCGATCCGTCGCGCGAGATCGTCGGCGCCGCCAAGACCACCGGCGCCGATCTGATCGTGATGGGCAGCCGCGGCCTCGGCGACCTGCAGGGCCTGCTGCTCGGCAGCGTCTCGCACAAGGTGTCGCACGCGGCACCCTGCAGCTGCCTGGTCGTCCGGTAGGCCGGCCTGCCCGGCCGCCGGTTCAGAAGGTGGTCGTAAACGGGCCGTTTCGTTCAAGACCGCGGCCTCCTGGCGCGCCAGGATCGGGCATTGAGCGAAAGGACCCGGACATGGCCTCACCCGATCAGACCAGGACCATCAGCGTTTCCATCCGCCGCGACTGGCGTGACGTCTACGATTTCGCGTGGCGGCCCGAGAACTTCGCACGCTGGGCCTCCGGCCTCGGATCGTCGCTGCGCCGCGACGGCGCGCAATGGGTGGCTGAAACCCCGGAGGGCCCCGGCGTCGTGCGCTTCACCGGGCACAACCCGTTCGGCGTGCTCGATCACCGCGTCAAACTGGCGTCCGGGCAGGAAATCGACATCCCGCTGCGGGTGATCGCCAACGGCGACGGCGCGGAGGTGGTGTTCACGCTGTTCCGGATGCCGGAAACGTCGGACGATGCCTTCGAGCGCGACGCCGAGTGGGTGGCCTGCGACCTCGATGCCCTGAAGACCCTGGTCGAGGGCCTTCCGGAGAATCCCGGGCCCCGGTCGTCCGGCCGTGACCGCTGCATCGACTATGTCGAGTTCGGCGTCGCCGACATCGCCGCCGCGAAGGCGTTCTACGGCGACGCCTTCGGCTGGAGCTTCACCGACTACGGCCCGCAATACTGCGAGTTCTCCGACGGCCGGCTGACCGGCGGCTTCACCACTCTCGCCCCACCGCGCCCCGGCGGCCCGCTGGTGGTGCTGTACGGCGACGACCTGGAGGCCGTGCAGCACCGGGTCGAGGCGGCGGGCGGGCGGATCGTCCGGCCGATCTTCGGCTTTCCCGGCGGCCGTCGCTTCCACTTCCTCGACCCGGACGGCCACGAGCTGGCGGTCTGGTCGGCAGCTTGACCGGCACCCCGGAAATTGATCCAGCTCATTCGCTTCGCGCGACGCAGCCCCGACAATGTCGGTCGCCGCATAGTCGCTTGGAGACCGGGGTGACGCCGACAATCGCAGAGCCGCCGGCGGCCGCAGCCGCGCGGATGCTCAGGGGCGAGTTCGCCCCGGCGACGCTGATGGGCCTGATCTTCGGCATCATGGCCCTGGCCGCGACGCTGCTGGTGCTGTCCGTCGACCGGATCCAGACGACGCTGCTGGAACGCGACGCTGTCGCCAAGGGGCTGCATTGGACGAACGGCCTGCTCGGTGCGCTCGAAACGGTCGAGGCGGTGTTCGTTGGCGGCGCGTTGTCCGAGCGCGACCGGGACGTCATCGCCCTGGCATCCCGGCTGGGGGGACTGAAGGCGTTCCTGATCTTCGACCGCGACGGCCGTGTGATCGCCGCATCCGATCCGGACGAGCTCGGGCGGATCAACGTGTCGAGCTACTGGGCGAGCGAGGTCCTGCGAGGCAGCCCGCATGTGGCGATCGAGACCACGCCGGCCGGCGGTGACGGCCAGGCAGGGACCGTCGCCGAGACCTACCTGCCGGTCGTCGCACGCTCGGATGGCCGTTCGGTCGTCGGTGCCTTCGAGGCCTATCTCGACGTCTCCGACAGCGCTCGTGCCTATGGGCGGATCGGATTCTATGCCTCGATGGCGGGCACGATCCTGCTCGCCGCCGCCGGGATCGCCGCCGTCGCCTTCGTGCGCCGCACCATGGTGTTCCGGATGGAGCGCGAGCGGATGCTGGCGGCGGAGACGCAGGCGGCCGCAGCAGCCAATGCGGCGAAGTCCCGTTTCCTGGCCACGGTCAGCCACGAGATCCGCACGCCAATGAATGGGGTGCTGGGCACGATCGAGCTGCTCGACGCGAGCCCCCTTGATGCCGACCAGCGCGAGATGACGGCCGTCATCCGGCGTTCCGCCGGCGGCCTGTTGGAACTGCTCAACCAGCTGCTCGACCAGTCGAAGATCGAGGCCGGCAAGCTGGACATCGCCGACGAGCCCTTTGACCCCGGGCAGGTCATCCGGGAGGCGTTGGAGGTGGTCCGACCGGCGGCGCGGGCGAAGCGGCTGGATCTCTCGGCCGAGGTGCCGGCAGACTTCCCGCGCGCCGTGCTCGGGGATTCTGCCCGCGTCCGGCAGATCCTGCTGAACCTGCTCAGCAATGCCGTCAAGTTCACCGAACGCGGCGAGGTTGCGATCATTGCGGGTCGGGCCGACGGGGCGGCCAGGGGCATGACGATCCGGGTGCGCGATTCCGGAATCGGCATCGAGCCCGGCGCGCTAGCCCGGTTGTTTCGTCCGTTCGAGCAGGCGGACGCATCGACCACACGCCGGTTCGGCGGAACCGGTCTCGGGCTGACGATCGCGCGCGAGCTGGCCGAGCTGATGGGTGGCAGCCTGGAAGCAGCCAGCACGCCCGGGCGCGGCAGCGAGTTCACCCTGACGCTGCCGTTCCGGCCCTGCGACGGGGTGCCGTCGCCGGTGGCGGCGGCCGCCGTCCGCGCGGAGCTCGGACTCGACGTGCTGGTGGCCGACGACGATCCGACCAATCGCTGGGTGATCGGGCGCCAGCTGGGCCGGCTCGGGTGCCGGCCCATGATCGTCGAGGACGGCCGCGCTGCGCTGGACGCCTGGTCCAGCGAACCCGGACGCTGGCAGGTGGTCGTCACCGATTGGCATATGCCCGTCCTGGACGGGCTCGGCCTGCTCGAGGCACTGCACGCCGACCCGCGGTTCCACAGTGTCCGGCCGATGGTGGTGATGCTTTCAGCCTCCGGGCTTCCCGAGGAGATCGCACGGGCGCGGGCGGCCGGCGCCGATCTCGTCCTCGTCAAGCCGGTTACACTGGAACGGCTGTCGGCCGCCCTGGCGGAGGTCGTCGTCGCTGGCGCCGCCACGGTGCCCGGACCGACGCCGGTCGACGGCGGGGTGGTGCTGGATACCGGCGAGCTCGAGATGCTGTGCGACGGTGATCGGACGATGCTCGCGGATGTGCTCGGGCAGTTCGCGGACCGCCTGGCGCAGGGCCGTCACGACATTGCAACCGCCGGCGATGCGGCACGTCGGCGCGCCGCCGCCCATGCCCTGGGCGGGGCGGCATCGGCGGTCGGCGCGCAGGCGCTGGCCGGCGCCTGCGGCCGGCTCGAAGCCGCCGGCGACGAGACGGCGGCGGCCTCCATCGAGGCGGTCGGGATCGAGGCCGACCGGGTGACGGCCGCGTTGCGCGAGCGCATGGTGGTGGCGGGAGACGGGGCATGACGGCGGCTGACACCGCGATTCCGTACGAGACGCTCGACGCGCTGGTGATCGAGGACGACGCGTTCCAGCGGAGCCTCATCGTGCAGGCGCTGAAGGTGATCGGCCTGGCGAGCGTTCGCGAGGCCGGCGACGGCGAAGCCGGCTTGAAGGCCTGCATGGCGCGGTTGCCTGACATCATCGTGTGCGACATCGAAATGACGCCGATGGGAGGCCTGGATTTCCTCCGCGCCCTGCGCCGCACCCGCTCGGACGCGGTGCGGTCCATCCCGATCGTATTCCTGTCCTCGCATGCCGAGTCCGACACCGTTCGAGAGGCGATCGCCGCCGGCGTCGACGCCTTCATCGTGAAGCCGCCGACCCTGAAGTCGCTGAAGTCCCGCATCGACGCGGTGCTGGGCGCCGCCAGGCTGCGATGAGACGGCGGCGTCACACCGCGGGCGGGTTCAGCCGGGCGAAGCCCTCCTGGCGGTGGTACGGGAAATACGGGTAGGGCGCGGTCACCGCGCTCGCCGCGTCCAGCGCCGCGACCTGCTCCGGGGTGAGCGACCAGCCGACGGCGCCGAGATTGTCGCGCAGCTGCGCCTCGTCGCGGGCGCCGATGATCACCGAAGCCACGGTCGGGCGCCGCAGCAGCCAGTTGATCGCCACCTGCGGCACGCTGCGCCCGGTCTCGGCGGCCACCGCGTCGAGCGCATCGACGACGCGGAACAGCAGCGCGTCGTCGACCGGCGGCCCGAAGCCGGCGGTGGCGTGCAGCCGGCTGCCCTCGGGCAAAGGCCGGCCGCGCCTGATCCTGCCGGTCAGCCGGCCCCAGCCCAGCGGGCTCCACGCCAGCGCGCCGATCCCCTGGTCGCGGCCGAGCGGCATCAGCTCCCACTCGTAGTCGCGCCCGACCAGCGAATAGTAGGCCTGGTGGGCCACATAGCGCGGCCAGCCGTGGCGGTCGGCGGCGGCCAGCGACTTCATCAGCTGCCAGCCGGAGAAGTTCGAGACCCCGAGGTAGCGGACCTTGCCGGCGCGCACGAGGCCGTCGAGGGTCGACAGCACCTCCTCGACCGGGGTGGCGGCGTCGAAGGCGTGCAGCTGCAGCAGGTCGATATGGTCGGTGCCGAGGCGGCGCAGCGCGTCCTCGGCGGCACGCAGCAGCCGGTGCCGCGAGGTGCCGGCGTCGTTCGGGCCGTCGCCCATCGGCAGGCCGAGCTTGGTCGAGACCAGCACGCGGTCGCGGCGGCCGCGGATGGCGGCGCCCAGCACTTCCTCCGAGGCGCCGTCGGAGTAGACGTCGGCCGTGTCGAACAGGGTGACGCCGGCCTCCAGGCAGATGTCGACCATCCGGCGCGCCGCGTCGGCACCGGTGGTGCCCCAGTTGCCGAACAGCGGGCCGCTGCCGCCGAAGGTGCCGGCGCCGAAGGCCAGCGCCGGGACCTTGAGGCCGGAGGCGCCGAGGGAGCGGTATTCCATGGGATGTCTCCTGTGTGTCGGTGGATGGATCAGGTGCCGGACAGTGCCGGCCCGGCGGCGGCGCCGCGGCGGTCGAGGCGGACGCTCCACAGCTGGCGAGGGCCGGGTCGACGCTGAGATGGCGGGTGGGCAGTCTGTGAATTAGATTGCCGTTGGGATCAGAATCTGTGAGTTCAGTTCACATGGCGCGGATCGAGGTCAACCGCTCGGGCGAGATGGAGGTGTTCGCCCGGGTGGTCGAATACGGCGGCTTCTCGGCGGCGGCGCGGTCGCTGCGGATGACGCCGTCCGCCGTCAGCAAGCTGCTGGCGCGGCTGGAGGCGCGGCTCGGCACCCGGCTGCTCAACCGCTCGACCCGCAAGCTGCAGCTGACCGCCGAGGGCGAGGCCTACTTCCAGCGCTGCCTGCGCATCCTCGCCGACATGGACGAGGCCGAGGTCGAGGCGGCGGCCGGGGCGGCACCGCGCGGCCGGCTGCGGGTGAACTCCAACCTGCCGTTCGGGCTGACGCACCTGCTGCCGCTGGTGCCGGAGTTCCTGGCGGCACATCCGGAGGTGACGCTCGACCTCGTGCTCAGCGACCAGGTCATTGACCTGCTGGACGAGCGCGCCGACGTGGCGATCCGGGTCGGGCCGATGCAGCCGTCGCAGCTGCTGGCGCGCCGGCTCGGCGAGAGCCGGATGGCGGTGGTCGGCTCTCCGGACTACCTGGCGCGCGCCGGCGAGCCGCGCACGCTGGCGGATCTCGAGGCGCACAACCGCATCGGCTTCAACTTCGCGCGCAGCTTCGAGGGCTGGCCGCTCCTCGATGGCGAGGGCGTGGCGATGCTGCCGGCCTGCGGCAATGCCCAGGTGGGCGACGGCGAGACCGCCCGCCGGCTGGCGCTCGCCGGGGTCGGACTGGCGCGGCTGGCGCTGTTCCACATCGGCCCCGACATCGCCGCGGGCCGGCTGCGGCCGGTGCTGGAGCACCTGAACCCCGGCGACACCGAGGCGATCCACGCGGTGTTCGTCGGCCATGGCGGCCACCTGCCGGCGCGGGTGCGGGCGTTCGTCGACTTCCTGGCGGCACGGGTGCGGATCGGGTGAAGGGGGTTCGGAGCGGCGGGTGGGTTCCGGAGCCGGGCGCTTGCGCGCCCCCTCCGGAATGACGACCATATTTTCATCGTCATCCCGGAGAGTCCGCGCGAGCGGACGGCTCCGGGACCCACCAAACGACGTGCGCCCCCCCCCCAACCTCCGGCTTGAACTCCGTCGCTGTCCGGCGTCACATGCCGACGTCCCCCGCCACCGTCACGGAAGCGTGCCCGCCATGATCCGCAACACCGACGACGTCTGGTCCCTCGTCGAGGCCAGGCGCGACCGCTATGTCGAGCTCAGCGACCGGGTCTGGGAGACGCCGGAGCTGAACTACGAGGAGCAGCGCTCGGCCGCCGAGCACCGGGCGATGCTGGAGCGCGAGGGGTTCCGCGTCTCCACCGGCCTCGCCGGGCTGCCGACGGCGGTGATGGGCGAGGCCGGCGAGGGCGGGCCGGTGATCGCCATCCTCGGCGAGTTCGACGCGCTGCCCGGGCTCAGCCAGGTGGCGGGGCTGGCCGAGAAGCAGGAGCTGGAGGCGGGCGGCAACGGCCATGCCTGCGGCCACAACCTGCTGGGCTCCGCCTCGCTGATGGCGGCCGCCGCCGTCAAGGACTACCTGGCGGCCAGCGGCCTGAAGGGGCGGGTGCGCTACTACGGCTGTCCGGCCGAGGAGGGCGGCTCGGCCAAGGGCTTCATGGTGCGGGCCGGCTGCTTCGACGATGTCGACATCGCGATCTGCTGGCATCCGGGACCGTTCGCCGGCGTCAACACGCCGATCTCGCTCGCCTGCAACGAGATGGACTTCCACTTCGCCGGCCGCGCCTCGCACGCCGCCGCTTCGCCGCATCTCGGCCGCAGCGCGCTCGACGCCGTCGAGCTGATGAATGTCGGCGTCAACTACATGCGCGAGCACATGCCGAGTTCGGCGCGCATCCACTACGCCCTGCTCGACGCCGGCGGCACCGCCCCGAACGTGGTGCAGGCGCGCGCCGTGGTGCGCTACCTGGTGCGGGCCCGCGACCTGCCGCAGCTGCAGGCGCTGGTGAAGCGGGTGCAGAAGGTGGCCGAGGGAGCGGCGCTGATGACCGAGACCACGGTCGAGTGCCGGATCGTCAGCGGCGACGCCAACCTGGTCGGCAACACGCCGCTGGAGGAGCTGATGCACAGCCACCTCGAGCGCCTCGGCCCGCCGCCCTTCGACGACGCCGACCGCGAGCTGGCGGCGAAGTTCCAGGCGACCTTGAGCGAGGAGGACATCGCCGCGTCCTGGCAGCGCTTCGGCATGAAGCCGCGCAAGGGCGTGCCGCTCGCCGACATGATCTATCCGCTGGGGGCCGGCGACGGCAGCTCGGTGGGCTCCACCGACGTCGGCACCGTCAGCTGGGTGGTGCCGACCGTGCAGATGCGCGGGGCGACGGTCGCCATCGGCACGCCGGGGCATTCCTGGCAGCTGACCGGCCAGGGCAAGGCGCCGGCGGCGCACAAGGGCATGGAGCATGCCGCCAAGATCATGGCCTCGACCGCGGCCGAGCTGATCCGCGAGCCGGCGCTGGTGGAGAAGGCGAAGGCCGACTTCCGCGAACGGCTGGCCGGCACGCCCTTCGTCAACCCGATCCCCGACGACGTCGAGCCGCCGCTGCCGGGGCGGCATTGAGGCACGTCGTCTGGTGGGTCCCGGATCCGTTCCGCCTGCGGCGGCCCGGTCCGGGATGACGACATATTTATTGGACGTCATCCCGGGCGACGCGCAGCGGCGACCCGGGACCCACCCGCCGCTCCATCGTCGGAACGTCGACCGCTACCCCGCCGCCCCACCCACGATCGGCTCCTCCGCCCGGTGTAGGCAGTCCAGCCGCGGGCACAGCCGGCACGACGCGCCGACCGGCACCGCCGCCCCGCCGAGGTCGAGGCCGTCGGCGTAGACCGTCTTGTCGGCGTGGATCACCTCGCAGGCCAGCATCACCGAATGCGGCACCAGCGGCTCGTGGAACGACGCCGGCTGCTTGGTGACGGTGGCGGCGACGAACAGGTAGCGGGCGTTGTCGGGGAACCGCACCAGCTGGCGCTGCACCCGCCCCGGGGTCTGGAAGGCGCCGTAGATCGCCCACAGCGGGCAGCCATGGCCGTGCCGCGGCAACGGCAGGTCGGGCAGCGGGAAGCGCTTGGTGGTGTAGCCGGCGGGGTTGGCGCGCAGGAAGCCGAACGGGATGCCCTCCTGGCCCGGCCGGCGCAGCGTCACCAGGCGGTGCGCCACCTGCTCGAAGCTGGCGCCGTAGCGCTGCCGCAGCAGCTCCACGTCGTAGCGCGCCTCGACGGCATCGGCGTGGAAGCGGTCGTAGGGGAACACCAGGGCGCTGGCGACATAGGCGGCCAGCGCCCGGAACGCCTGTTGCCGCGACGCCGGGGAGGTCAGGCGCGGGTCCTCGATCTCCTGTCGGATGGCGTCGCCCGTCGCCAGCTCGGCGGCCAGCCGCGCCATCTGGAACTGCCGGGTGGCGGCGGTGGCGTGGTCGAGGAACACCAGGGTCCGGCTGTCGGCATCGAAGGCGCAGAGGTTGCGGAACCGGGTGCCGTCGGTGTGCAGCGGCGACCGGCTGGCGACCGTCACGCCATGCGTCTCGGCGAGGTAGCCGGGCAGGGCGCCGAGCAGGATGTCGCCATGCCGGCGCACCGCGGCGGCGAGGCCGGCGGCGGCGTCCTCCAGCGCCGGGAAGTGGTTGTCGCGCTCGATGATGACGTCGTCGACCTCCTCGGCGGCGGTGATCGACCGGGTGCGGGCGTGCGGCTTGTCGAAGAACGCCGCCAGCGCCTGCACCACATCCGACAGCCTGGCACTCTCCGCCGACAGGATGGCGTGGAAGCGCCGCCGCCGATCCGGCTCCAGGTCGTCGGCGGACTCCAGGATCTCCGAGGTCGAGCGCACCGTGGTGACGTGGGTGAGGATCTGGTGGACGGCGTCGGCCAGGGCCGGGTCCTGGTTCAGCCGGTCGCTGAGCGCGGTGACGGTCTGCGCCTGGTCGCGGTAGGCGCGCGAGTAGGCGAGCAGGGCCGCCGCCCAGGCCGGATGCCGGCCGACCAGGTCGCCGACCGAGGCCTCGTCGACGCCGAGATCGCTCAGCAGCGGCTCGGCCGCCAGCTCGGTCAGGTCGTCGATCATCCGCTGCTCGGTGCGTCCGGTCAGCGTGTCGGGGTCGAGGTCGAGGAGCGTGGTGATGCGGCGCAGGGTGGCGCCGGCGATCGACCGCTTGTTGGCCTCGATCAGGTTCAGGTAGGAGGCCGAGATGCCGACCAGCTTGGCCACGCCGGCCTGGGTCAGGCCGAGCTGCCGACGGCGCTCACGGATGCGGTAACCGGTCAGCTGCCGTGCCATCGCCGCTCCCCAGGCTGGCATTGACCAGCATAGATTTACGCATCTTTCATGGTTTTACCAGTGGTTATCGGGCGGCGTGACCAAGTTGAGCGGCACTCGTCAACCCTCGGCGGCGGCCCTGGGCTCGCGCTCGACGGTCTCCCGCAACGGCAGGCTGACCCGGAAGCAGGCGCCGCGACCCGACACCGGGATCAACTCCAGGCTGCCGTTCATGCGCCGCATGATCGCCCGGCTGATGGCGAGGCCGAGGCCGGCGCCGGCGGTCTTCGGGCGGGCGCTGGTCCAGGCCCGCGAGAACTTGGTGAACAGCCGTTCGCGGTCGGCGGCGGCGATGCCGGGGCCGTTGTCCTGGACGTCGACCACGTAGCGGCCGTCGACGATCGCGCTGCGGATCGCCAGCCGCGGCGAGCGGCCGGTGTTGTGCTTGATGGCGTTGGAGATCAGGTTGATGAACACCTGCGCCAGCCGGTCGCGATGGCCGAGCACGACGACGGGGCCGGTGCCGTCCTCGACCTCGACCGCCGCGCCGGCACCGTCGGACATGCCCTGGCAGGTCTCCACCGCGCGCGCCAGCACGGCGGCGGCATCGACCGGCTCCAGGGTCCAGTTCAGCTCGCCCCGCTCCAGGTAGCTGAGGTCGAGGATCTCGTCGAGCAGGCGGGTCAGCCGCAGCGTCTCGGTGTGGATGATGCCGAGGAAGCGCTGCGACTGCTCGGTCGACAGATCGGTACCGGACAGCAGGATCTCCGAGAACGAGCGGATCGACGCCATCGGCGTGCGCACCTCGTGGCTGACCTGGCTGAGGAAGTCGTCCTTCTGGGCGTCGAGCGCGCGCAGCCGCTCGTTGGCCTCGCGCAGCTGCCGGGCGGTGGTCTGCAGCTGCTGCGACTTCTGCTCCAGCTGCTGGCTGTACTCGATGACCTGCTGGGTCTCGTCGACCAGCCGCATCAGCTCGTCGAGGCTGATGGTCTCGCCGGTGATCACCTGGCTGACCATGACCCGTGCCGAGGCGGCGCCGATGCCGCCGGCCAGTTGTCGCTCGAGATGCGCGATGAAGGCGGCATCGGGCTGCGGCAGGTCGTCCCGGCTGCCCTGGCGGCGGGCGAAGTCGCGGAACAGCCGGTGCGCCTGGTCGCTGCCGAGGATGCGCTGCGCCAGGATGTACAGGTCGTCGATCGCCGCCGAGCGCCGGATGAAGCGGAACTCGTTGTCGGCCGGGTTGCGGAACACGTCGACGAACAGCGTCGCCTGCAGCCGCTCCAGCGGCTTCTGCTCGCGCAGCAGCGACATCACCACGAAAAGTACGACGTTGACGCCGAGGCTCCACAAGAGCGAGTGCACCAGCGGGTCGATGCCGTCGGCACCGAACAGCGCCTGCGGGCGCAGTGCGGCGATGCCCCAGGGGCCGTTGTCGAACAGCTCCGCCGGAATGGTGCCGCCCTCGAAGCTGGGCAGCAGCAGCGTGTAGGCCCACACCAGGAACCCGGCGAGCAGGCCGGCGAAGGCGCCGCTCTTGGAGGCGTGGTGCCAGTACAGCCCGCCCAGCAGGCTGGGCAGGAACTGCGCCACGCCGGCGAAGGCGATCAGCCCCATCGCCGCCAGCGCGTCCGACTTGGCGCTGGCCGCGAAATACGCGAAGCCGAGCAACAGGATGACGGCGATGCTGACGCGCCGGCTGACCAGCAGCAGCGACTTCACGTCACCGCTCACCCCGACCGCTCCCCAGGGCAGCCGCAGCGCGATCGGCATGACGATGTGGTTGGAGACCATGATCGACAGCGCGATGCTGGCGACGATCACCATCGAGGTCGCCGACGAGAAGCCGCCGATGAATACCAGCAGGGCGAGCGCGCTCTCGCCATGCTGGATCGGCAGGGTCAGCACGAACATGTCGGGGTTGGAGCCGGCCGGCAGGGTGGCGAGGCCGACGATGGCGATCGGCAGGGTGAACAGGCTGGTCAGGAACAGGTACAGCGGGAACAGCCAGCCGGCGGTGCGCAGGTGGTTCTCGTCGGCATTCTCCACCACGGTGATCTGGAACTGCCGCGGCAGGCAGATGATCGCCGCCGCCGACAGGAAGGTCAGCGCCACCCAGCGCGTCCCGAAGGTTTCCGGACCCTGCAGCACCTTCGCCGTTGTCGGCAGCGCGAACACCTCGGTCACGCCGCCGGCGATCGAGAACACCACGAACAGCCCGACCGCCAGCAGCGCGAAGAGCTTGACCAGCGCCTCCAGCGCGATGGCCGCGACGACGCCGTGGTGGTGCTCGTTGGCGTCGATGTTTCGGGTGCCGAACAGGATCGTGAACACCGCCATGCCGACCGCGACCCAGAAGCCGGTGCGCAGTTCCAGGTCGGTGGTCGGCATGCCCAGCAGGTTGGTGGCGGTCGCGTGTGCCACCACCTGGAAGCTCGAGGTCACCGCTTTCAGCTGCAGCGCGATGTAGGGGGTGACTCCGATCACCGCGATCAGGGTGACCAGGACGGCCAGCGAGGTGCTCTTGCCGTAGCGCGACGAGATCAGGTCGCCGATCGATGTCGTGCGATGCACCCGGCCGATGCGCACCAGCTTGCGCAGCAGGAACCACCAGCCGACGAACACCAGGGTCGGCCCCAGATAGATGGTGGCGAACTCCAGGCCGCTGCGGGCGGCCGAACCGACCGCGCCGTAGAAGGTCCAGGAGGTGCAGTAGACCGAGATCGCCAGGGTGTAGACGACCGGCGAGTGCGCCAGCCCGAGCCAGCCCTTGCGCGCCTTCATGTCGCTGACGAACGCGACCGCGAACAGCAGCACGACATAGGCGAAGGCGGTGAACAGGACGATGTTGGCGGAAAGCATCATCCGGCCCTCGGCGGCCATGCTCCACCGGCTGGCGGCTCGTCGCCTGCTGGCGGCTCGTGTGGGAGCGGGCGCAGCGCCTCGCGGCCGGCCGGCCCGGCCGGCGGCAGCTCCGGCAGCCGGCGCGACAGTGCCCACGCGGCGGCGATCAGCGCCAGCCAGACGCCGAACACGTAGACCACGATGAGCGGCATGCCGAGCACGCTGACCGTGCGGTCGAAGAACGGCAGGATCGGCGGCAGCAGCAGCAGCGCGCCGAACACCGTCACCGCCAGGATGGCGTCGCGCGCCTTCTGGGCCGACATGACGCCGGGTCCCCCGTCAGATCGTTCCGGGCGACAGCTTCACGCCTTCGCCGGCCGCCAGCCGCATGATGCGGTCGACCACGTCCTGGTTGGAGAACGGCTTGGTGACGAAGGCGTCGGCGCCGAGGTTCTCCGCGGTGCGGCGGTCGCGCTCCTGGCCCTTGGCGGTCAGCACCATCACCGGGATGCCGGCGAGCCGGGGATCGGTCTTCATCAGCTTCAGCACCTCGAAGCCGGTGCGCCGCGGCAGCATCACGTCGAGGATCAGCACGTCGGGCCGGTCGCTGCGCAGCCGCTCGAGCACGGCGTCGCCGTCGAACACCGCCGACACCACGCAGCCCTGCCGGCTGAGAATGAAGCTCAGCGACTCGACCAGGTTAGGCTCGTCTTCGGCGATCAGGACCCGTGCCGACACGCCCGTCCTCCCCCAAGGATCGCGGCCGCGGCTGTCCCGCCGCTTGTCGCCACGCCGAGTGTATCCCTCGGACGGGGGTGTAGGAACGGGATTGTGAAGACGTGCCCGTCCCGGGACGGAACGATCGCGCCGGGAGCCGCTACTTCACGAACAGCTTGCGCGGGAAGTCGCAGAACGCCGCCGCACCGCTCTGCGTGATCCGGATCGCCTCGGAGATCGCGATACCCCAGTCGTCCAGCCAGATGCCGGGCATGAAGTGCAGGGTCATGTTCGCCTGCAGCACGGTGTCGTCGGTGGCGCGGAACGAGATCGTGCGCTCGCCCCAGTCCGGCGGGTAGTTCAGGCCGACCGAGTAGCCGCAGCGCGAGTCCTTGAACAGGCCGTGGCGCTCGATGGTGCGGGTCCAGGCGGCGTGCACGTCGCGGGCCAGCGCCCCCGGCTTCGCGGCCTCCAGGCCGGCGGCGATGCCCTCGACCACCACTTCGGCGGCCCGCGACATCTTCTCCGGCGGCGTTCCGAGATACACCGTGCGGGTCATCGGCACGTGGTAGCGGTGGCGCACCCCGGCGATCTCGATGGTGGTGCCGGTGTCGGCGGCGAACGGCGCGTCGCGCCAGGTGATGTGCGGGCAGGAGGTGCCGATGCCGGTCGGCATCAGCGGCACGATCGCCGGGTAGTCGCCGCCATACTCCGCGGTGCCGCGGGTGCCGGTCGACTGGATGGCGGCGGCGACGTCGCATTGCCGGATGCCGACGCCGATCTCGTCGATCGCAGTGGTCATGATGCGCTCGGCGATGCGCGCGGCCTGGTGCATCAGCGCGATCTCGGCGTCCGACTTCACCGCCCGCACCCAGTTCACCAGGACGCCGGCATCGTCGAAACGGGCGTTCGGCAGCTCGGCGCGCAGCACCTCCAGCGACTTGGCGGTGAAGTAGTAGCTGTCGGCCTCGACGCCGATGCGGGCGTTCGCCAGGCCGCGCTCGCCCAGCAGCCGGGCCAGCGCCTGCATCGGGTGCTTGGTGGTCGACTGTACATGGTCGTCGGTGTAGCCGACGATGTCGTCGTCCGGCAGCACCGTGGTCAGCCGCGCGCCGTTGACGTCCTGGCCGCGGCCGAACCACACCGGCCGCGGCCAGTCCTGCGCCACCACCACCGCCTGGTGCACGTAGAACGACCAGCCGTCATAGCCGGTCAGGTAGTTCATGTTGGCGGGATCGCAAACGACCAGGGCGTCGAGCCCGGCATCGGCCATGCGCCGCCGGGTGCCGGCAAGTCGGTCGGCGAACTCGGCCTCGGTGAAGGGGGTGTTGTTACGGCCGAACTGCATGGGGGTGCTCCGTTGCCCTTCGTGGCTCTCCGCTGCGCGGAGAGCACCTCAGGGCGATAGGGTTATTTGTTTGCGATAGAAAGATTTTCTGTCGCCCTGAGGTGTCCGGCGCGCAGCGCTGGGCCACGAAGGGCCGGGTGAAGCCGGGCTCGCGGCTCACAGCTTCACCGCCCCGCCGGGGTGTGCGTCAGCACCTCCGGCCCGCCGGTGCCCCGCACGTCACAGGCCCGCATGCACGCGATCAACCGCCCGTCGGGTCAGCTCGACGACCGCGTCGACCTCGTCGCGGGTGATCACCAGCGGCGGCGCGAAGCCGAGGATGTCGCCCTGCGGCATGGCCCGCGCGATCAGCCCCTGCTCGAGTGCCGCCGCCGCGACCTTCAGGCCGACCTTCAGCGCCGGGTCGTATCGGGCGGCCCCGTCCTTGCCCGGCGCGAACTCGATCGCCGCCAGCAGGCCGACGCCGCGCACCTCGCCGACCATCGGGTGGCCGTCGAAGGTCTCGTGCAGCCGGCGCTGGAAATAGCCGCCGGTGTCGCGGGCGTTGCCGGTGAGGTCCTCGCGGTCGACGATGTCGAGGTTGGCGTTGGCGGCGGCCGCGCACACCGGGTGCGCCGAATAGGTCCAGCCGTGGCCGAATACGCCGAGCGCGTCGCCGCCCTGCTCGAGTCCCTGCCAGACCCGCTCGCCGACGATCACGCCGGACAGCGGCAGGTAGGCGGAGGTCAGGCCCTTGGCGATGGTGATCAAGTCCGGCTGCATGCCGTAGGTGTGCGACCCGAAATACCGCCCGGTGCGCCCGAAGCCGGTGACCACCTCGTCGGCGATCAGCAGCACGTCGTGGCGCTGCAGCACCGCCTGGATCTCCTGCCAGTAGCCCTCGGGCGGCGGGATGATGCCGCCGGTGCCCATCACCGGCTCGCCGATGAAGGCGGCGATGGTCTCGGGGCCCTCGGCCTCGATCAGCGCCTCCAGCTCGGCCGCCAGGCGCTTGGCGTAGTCGCCCTCGCTCTCGCCGGGCTCGGCGCCCCGCCAGTAATGCGGGCAGGCGGCGTGCAGGACGCGCGGCAGCGGCAGGTCGAAGGCGTCGTGGAACAGTGCCAGGCCGGTCAGGCTGCCGGTCATCAGGCCGGAGCCGTGGTAGCCGCGCCGGCGCGAGATGATCTTCTTCTTCTCCGGGCGGCCGAGCACGTTGTTCAGGTACCAGACCAGCTTGACGTTGGTCTCGTTGGCATCGGAGCCGGACAGCCCGTAATAGACCCGGCTCATGCCCATGCCGGCCGAGCGCACGATGCGGTCAGAGAGCCGGATCACCTGCTCGTTCGAGTGGCCGGCATAGGCGTGGTAGTAGGCCAGCTGCGAGGCCTGGGCGTGGATCGCGTCGGCGATCTCCTGGCGGCCGTAGCCGACGTTGACGCAGTACAGGCCGCCGAAGCCGTCGATGCTCTCGCGGCCGTCGCGGTCGACGATGCGGATGCCGCTGCCGCCGGTGACGATGCGGCTCGGCGCCTCGCCGCGGGCGTACTGCGCCAGGTGGGTCGAGGGGTGGAACACCCGCGCCCGGTCGATGGTCTCCAGGTCGTTGGTGGCGGCAATCCCGGTTGCGGCGGTATCGGTCATGGCAGGCTCCTTCAGTTCGCCACGGTCAGGCCGGCACCGCGGGCGCGCGCGACCCGCAGCGCGTGGGTGGCGATGGCGGTGTCCTGGACGCCGGTGCCGGTGAGGTCGCAGACCGTCACCTCGTCGTCCGAGCGGCGGCCCGGCTTCAGCCCGGCGGCGATCTCGCCGAGCTCGTCGACCGGCCAGTCGGCCGGCACCGCACCGGCGGCGATCGCCGGGCGCAGCTCGCCCAGCACCGCCGATTGGCTGCGGCGGTCGCACACGAAACGGTCGGCCAGGGCGAGCACCGCCGGTGCCAGCTCGGTCTTGTCCGGCGCGTCGGAGCCCATGGCGGTGATGTGCAGGCCGGGGTGCAGCCAGGCCGCCTCGATCAGCGGCGTGCGCGACGGTGTGGTGGTGATCACCACGTCGGCGCTGCGCACCACTTCCTCGGCGGTCGTCACGGCGTGCGCCGTGATGCCGAGCGCCCCGGTCATCCGCATCGCGAAGGCCTCGGCCTTGCCGGCGTCGCGCGCCCACACCAGGATCTCGGGCACGTCGCGCACCAGCGCGAGCGCGCGCATTTGCAGTTCGGCCTGGATGCCGGCGCCCAGCACCCCGGCGCGGCGCATCGTCTTGCGGGCGAGGTGGCGGGCGGCGACCGCGCCGGCGGCGGCGGTGCGCACGTCGGTCAGGTAGCCGTTGTCGAGCAGGGCGGCCTGCACGATGCCGGTGTCGGCACTCAGCACGATCATGATGCCGTTCAGGCTCGGCAGCCCGCGCCCGGGGTTGTCGAAGAAGCCGGGACTGACCTTGATGGCGAAGGCGTCCAGGCCGGGCACATAGGCGGTCTTCACGTCGACCTCGGCGTGCCGCTCGGCGATCGCCATCGACAGGATCGGCGGCATCACCACGCCGCCGCGGGTGAGGGCGGCGAACGCCCGCTCGACGATCGCCACCGCCTCCAGGTCGAGCGCGACGCAGCCGCGCAGCTCGCGCTCGGTGAGCACCAGGACGTCACGCATCGCCGGCCTCCGCGCCATCGACGACGCGGCGGAACCGCGCCATGTCGACATTGCGCCCCGACACCACGATGGCGACCCGCTCGCCGAGCAGGCGGCGGTGCGGCGCCTCCAGCAGCGCCACGCCGACGGCACCGCCGCCCTCGGCGACCCAGCCCTCCTCCAGGAACAGCCGGCGCATGGCGGCGGCGATCTCGGGCTCGCCCAGCAGCACCACGTCGTCGACGAGGTCGCGCACCATCGCGAAGGTGAGGCGGTTCTCGAGGCCGATGCCGCCGCCCAGCGAGTCGGCGAGGCTCGGATGCTCCGTCACCTCGACCGGCCGGCCGGCGGCCAGGCTGGCATGCATCGCCGCCCCCCGCTCCATGCTGACGCCGAGCACCCGGATGCCGGGTGCCGCACTCTTCACGGCGCGGGCGATGCCGGCGATCAGCCCGCCGCCCGACAGCGGCACCACCACGGTGTCGAGGTCGGGAAAGTCCTCCAGCAGCTCGATGCCGATGGTGCCCTGGCCGGCGATGACGTCGGCATGGTCGAAGGGCGGTATCTCGGTCAGGCCGTCCGCCGCCACCAACCGCGCCACCTCGGACTGGGCGTCGTCCTGGCTGTCGCCGACGATGCGCACCTCGGCACCGAGGCCGCGGATCGCCGCCAGCTTGTTGGCGGGGACCAGCCGCGACATGCAGATCGTTGCCCGCCCCCCGAGTCGGCGGGCGGCGTAGGCGACGGCGCGGCCGTGATTGCCGGTGGAGGCGCAGACCACGCCGCGGGCGAGTGCTTCGGGCGAGAGGCGGGCCAGGGCGTTGGCGGCACCGCGGATCTTGAAGGCGCCGATCGGCTGCGCCGTCTCCAGCTTCAGCCGGACCTCGCCCGCGGCACCGGCAAGCGCCGGGGCGGGCACCAGCGGCGTCCGCAGTGCGATCCCGTGGATCGCGGCCCGTGCGGCATAGATCGACTGGAGAGTCACGGCGTTCGGATGTGATGTGTACATCATTGGCGAAAGTTCAGGCTGTTTCGGCCATCAACGCAAGATCAAATCGCTGATGGACGCCATGATGTACACATCTATTGCCGGGCTGCTGAAACTTTGGCACCCTGTCCGGGCTCGCCGCCGAGACTGCGAAGGTCCGGACGCAATCAGCCCAGGGGACGCTGAGGCAGCGACCGCGCCGAGCGACAGGGAAACGGGAGACAGCGAAAATGAAGACAGGATCCGCTTCGCGGCGCGCGTTCGTCGGCCTCATCGCCGGCATTGCCGCAACTGCAACGATCGGCGTCGCACACGCCGAGACCACCCTCGAGAAGGCCAAGGCGGCCGGCTACATCCGCGTCGGCTTCGCCAACGAGGCACCGTTCGGCTTCGCCACGGCCGACGGCAAGCTGACCGGCGAGTCGCCGGAGGTCGTGAAGGCGGTCCTGAACAAGATGGGGATCGCCCAGGTCGACGGCGTGCTGACCGAGTTCGGCTCGCTGATCCCGGGGCTGCAGGCCGGCCGCTTCGACATCATCGCCGCCGGCATGTTCGTCAACCCGAAGCGCTGCGAGCAGATCAACTTCTCCGAGCCGACCTACGGCATCGGCCAGGCCTTCCTCGTGAAGGCCGGTAATCCCAAGGGCCTCAAGGACTACGCCTCGGTCGCCAGCACCGGCGACCTGAAGCTGGCGGTCATGGCCGGGGCGGTGGAGTCCGGCTACGCCAAGGACAGCGGCGTGAAGCAGGCGCAGCTGGTGGTGCTGCCGGACCAGTCCAGCCTGGTCAAGGCGGTGCAGGCCGGGCGGGCCGACGCGGCGGCGCTGACCGCGCTGTCGATCGCCGACATGGCCTCGAAGAACGACGGCGTGCAGTCGACCGAGCCGTTCGGCACCGTCGCCGGCAAGTCGGTGGTCGGCCATGGTGCGGTCGGCTTCCGCAAGGACGACAAGGACCTGTACGCGGCGTTCAACGCCGAGCTGAAGAAATTCATCGGCAGCGAGGAGCACATCAAGCTCGTCACGCCCTTCGGCTTCGGCAAGGGCTTCCTGCCGGCGAAGACCACGGCGGAGCTGTGCTCGGGCAAGTAGGCCGGGGGGCATAGGTCTAGGCGGCGGGTGGGTTCCGGAGCCGGGCGCTCACGCGCCCCCTCCGGAATGACGAAGTGAAATAAATGTCGTCATCCCGGAGAGGCCGCGCGAGCGGCCGGCTCCGGGACCCACGGAGCGACGTGCGGATGCCGCCCCTGCAACGACCGGAGTGACTCATGCCCAGCCGCTCGCTCGTGGTCTGCGTGATCGTGGCGTTCACCGCCGGGCTGGTGGTGGCCAGCTTCGCCGGCTTCCGCGAGTTCCTGCCGGGGCTGCTCGAGGGCGCGCTGGTCACGATCCAGATCACCCTCGGCGGCTGCGTGCTGGCGCTGGTCTGCGCCTTCGTCGCCGGGCTCGCCAAGATGTACGGGCCGTGGCCGGTGCGCTGGCTGGCGGTCGGCTACATCGAGGTGTTCCGCGGGACGTCGGCGCTGGTGCAGCTGTTCTGGCTGTTCTTCGTGCTCCCGCATTTCGGCGTGACCCTGGAGCCGATGACCGTCGCCATCCTCACCCTCGGCCTGAACGTCGGGGCCTACGGGGCGGAGGTGGTGCGCGGTGCCGTGTCGTCGGTGGCGCGCGGCCAGTGGGAGGCGACCGTGGCGCTGAACATGACCCGCGTCCAGGCGCTGCGCCGGATCATCCTGCCGCAGGCCCTGGTGGCGATGATCCCGCCCTGGGGCAATCTGTTCATCGAGCTGCTGAAGGCGACGGCGCTGGTGTCGCTGATCACCATCTCCGACCTCGCCTTCAAGGCGCAGCAGATGAACGCCACCACCTACCGCACCGTCGAGATCTTCTCGATCGTCCTGGTGTTCTACCTGGCGATCGCCATGGTCATCACCATCGGCATGCAGGCCCTGGAGCGCTTCGCCGCCCGCGGCCTGTCCCGGGGGAGGGCGGAATGATGTTCTGGGACTGGGAGCTCACCGCCGAGATCTGGCCGCTGCTGGCCGAGGCGTCGCTGGTCACCATCCAGGCGACGCTGCTGGGGTTCTGCCTCGCCGCCGCGCTCGGCCTGCTGTTCGCGATCGGCCGGATGTACGGCCCGCGCTGGCTCAGCGTGCCGCTGGCCGGCCTCATCGAGTTCATCCGTTCCACACCGCTGCTGATCCAGATCTTCTTCGTCTACTTCGTGTTCCCGGAGTTCGGCGTGGTGCTGGACGCCATGACCGCGGGCGTGCTCGCACTTGGCGTGCACTACGCGACCTACGCCTCGGAGGTGTACCGGGCCGGTCTCGCCAACGTGCCGCGCGGGCAGTGGGAGGCGTCGGTCGCCCTGAACCTGTCGCCCTATCACACCTTCCGCGACGTCATCATCCCGCAGGCCATCCCGCCGGTGGTGCCGGCGCTGGGCAACTACCTGGTGGCCCTGTTCAAGGAGACGCCGCTGCTGTCGGCGATCGGCGTGCTGGAGCTGATGCAGACCGCCAAGATCGTCGGCTCCGACACCTTCCGCTACACCGAGCCGATCACCCTAGTCGGCCTGATCTTCCTGGTGTTCAGCATCGTCGCCGCCGGGCTGATCCGCTACCTCGAACACCGGCTCAACCGACGGGTGACACGGCCATGAGCAGCCCCGGGACCGATCCTGGACCGATGCCGATGGTCCGCTTCGACAAGGTGCGCAAGGCCTATGGCCCGCTGGTCGTGCTCGACGACCTGGACCTCGACATCGCCGCCGGCGAGAAGGTGGCGATCATCGGCCCGTCCGGCTCCGGCAAGACCACGGTGCTGCGCATGCTGATGACGCTGGAGCGCATCAACGGCGGGGTGATCTGGGTCGACGGCGAGCCGCTGACGGCGATGCCGCGCAACGGCACCCTGGTGCCGGCCGACCGCGGCCACCTGCGGCGGATGCGCGGCAAGATCGGCATGGTGTTCCAGCACTTCAACCTGTTCCCGCACATGACCGCGCTGAAGAACTGCATGGAGGCGCCGGTCACCGTGCTCGGCCTGTCGAAGGACGAGGCGGCGGCGCGTGGGCGCGAGCTGCTGGAGATGGTCGGCCTCGGCGGCAAGCTCGACCATTACCCGGCGCATCTGTCGGGCGGCCAGCAGCAGCGCGTCGCCATCGCCCGGGCGCTGGCCATGCGCCCGAAGGTGATGCTGTTCGACGAGGTCACCTCGGCCCTCGACCCGGAACTGGTCGGCGAGGTACTGAACGTCATCCGCCGGCTCGGCGACGAGCACGACCTCACCATGCTGATGGTCACGCACCAGATGGGCTTCGCCAAGGAATTCGCCGACCGCGTGTGCTTCTTCCACGGCGGGCAGATCTGCGAGCAGGGGCCGCCGGAGCAGATCTTCGGCGCGCCCGAGAACGAGCGCACCCGGCAGTTCCTGAGGGCGTGCCTGGAAGCCACATGAACGACACCGGGGGGAAGGGTCGGGGCCGCGGCAAGCCGGCGGAGCCGCGCCCCACGCCGTCGCGCGAGCGCTTCGAGCGGCTCTACCGCACCCTGCGCGACCGCATCTGCCTGTTCGAGTACCCGCCGGGCGGCCGGCTCTCCGAGGAGGAGCTGGCCGAGGAGTTCAAGGTCAGCCGCACCCCGGTGCGCCGGGTGCTGGCGCGGCTGGAGGCCGAGGGCCTGATCGAGGCGCGCCACGGCGTCGGCCACATTGTCACCAGCGTGCGGCTCGACGAGCTGGCGCAGATCTTCCACCTGCGCATGGAGCTGGCGGTGCTGATCGGCCGGCTGTCGCCGGTGCCGCGCGCGCCGGAGGACCTCGACCGCATCCGGGCGCTGATCGCGCGCTGCGACGCGCTGTCGCGCGAGCCCGAGTACCGCGCGCTGTCGCGGCTCAACATGGACTTCTTCCTGGAGATCGCGGCGATGACCGGCAACGCGCCGCTGCGCGAGATCAGCGAGCGGCTGTACTTCCAGACTTCGCGCATCTGGCTGATGATGATGCCGCGCCTCAACCTCGCCGAGGAGTTCGCGCTGTTCCGCCGCGAGATGGAGGACATCCTGGCCGCGGCCGAGGCCGGCGACCTGGAGGCGGTGGGGCATATCCGCCGGGCGCATATCTCGATGAGCTTCGCGCGGATGCGGCGGTATGCGGAGGGGGCGGTGGAGGCGGCGACGGCGTGAGTGCCATATTGCAGACGGCGACCCTGACGCTGCGTCCATGTTGCCCCGGTGATCGCGTCGACTTCATCGAACTCGAGCGCGACCCGGAGGTCATGCACTTCCTCAACGGCGGGGCCGTCGACCATGAGAGGACAGACCCGAAGGACGTGACGTTCCTCATGCCGCGAGGCACGGAGCCCTACGTCTGGACGGCGCGGCGAACGGTCGATGGCGAGTTCGTCGGCTGGTTCTGCCTGTTTCCGGACAGCGAGACGCTGGCCGAGATCGGCTATCGGCTGCGCCGGAAGCATTGGGGCCAGGGGCTGGCCACGCAGGGGGCCGCGGCGCTCGTCGACTGGGGGTTCAGAGCCGCCGGATACGACAGGATCACGGCTTGCACGCTGGCGGTGAACCAGGGATCGCGCCGTGTGATGGAAAAGCTCGGCATGATCCATGTCCGCACGGTGCCCTTCGGCTCCGGGCCGCTTCCGGGCAGCGAGCATGGGGAGGTCTGGTACGAGTTGACGCGCCAGGGATGGCTCTGCAGGCGGGCGTAATTATAATTATATGCAGCGCCCACGAGAGCGGTGTTATTCGGTGACACTGCACTAATCTACGAAACGTTGCGCGTGGTTCTCAGGAACCAGGATCTGGAGTTGCCGGGCGTGCGCCGGCGCCGGCTCGACGATCGGAAATTTGACTGACCGGCGGCTTGCGGCGACGATCCGCCGAAACCTCGGAAGGTTCACGCCGATGATGCCAGCGCCCGGCCGCACGGCCCACCTGTCGACAGGCGGAGAGGTCCGCGCCGCGGCGCGCGCCGGCCGACTGCGCGGCCAGACCGCCGGCCTCGCCCCCGGTCATGTGCAGGGCAACCTCGTCATCCTGCCGGAAAGCCTGGCCTTCGACTTCCTGCGCTACTGCGTGCGCAACCCCAGGCCATGCCCGGTGATCGGTGTCGGCGAACCCGGCGACCCGGCCATGCCCACGCTCGGCGGCGACATCGACATCCGCTCGGACCTGCCGCTGTACCGGGTGTGGCGCGACGGCGAGCTGGTGGAGGAGGTGGCGGACGTCCGGGCGCTGTGGCGCGACGACCTGGTGGCCTTCGTCATCGGCTGCTCCTTCTCCTTCGAGGAGGCGCTGCTGGCCGACGGGTTGCCGCTGCGCCACGTCGCCGCCGGGCGCAACGTGGCGATGTTCCGGACCTCGCTGCCGACCGAACCCGCCGGTCCCTTCCGCGGGCCGCTGGTTGTCAGCATGCGCCCGTTCAGCCCGTCCGACGCGCTGCGCGCCGCGCGGATCACCGCGCGCTACCCGAGCGTGCACGGTGCCCCGGTGCACATCGGCGACCCGGCGGCGATCGGCATTGCCGACCTGGCGTCGCCCGACTACGGCGATCCGACCGAACCCGCCCCCGGCGATATCCCGGTGTTCTGGGCCTGCGGCGTGACCCCGCAGGCCGCCCTGGCCGCCGCCCGCGTCGACTTCTGCATCACCCACGCGCCCGGCTGCATGCTGGTCACCGACCGGATGAACTCGGAGTTCGCGGCGCTCTGACTCAGGGAAGCCGTTCGCTCTGTTGCGGCGCTTGTCGCACTGTAGCAACATAGCTACATTAAGATTTTCCGGAGCCAAGCCGCCGCAGCCAATGCCGATCACCACCCTTTCGAGCCGCGAAGTGAACCAGGACCTCGGCCGGGCGAAACGGGCGGCCCGGCATGGGCCGGTGATCATCACCGACCGTGGCAGGCCCGCGCATGTGCTGCTCAGCATCGAGGAGTACCGCCGGCTGACGGGAAGCCGGGTCGACCTCGTGGAGGCGCTGTCGATGCCGGGGCTGTCGGAGACCGAGTTCGAGCCGCCGCGGGTCGATATCGAGGGCCGGGTGCCGGACCTCTCCTGATGTTCCTGCTCGATACCAACGTCATCTCCGAGCTGCGCAAGGCCGGCGACGGTCGCGCCGACGCGAACGTCACGGCCTGGCTCGCGCGGGCGGACGCCGCGCGCTTCTTCGTCTCGGCCATCACGCTGATGGAGCTGGAGATCGGGGTCCTGCGGATCGAGCGGCGCGACCCGGTCCAGGGCGCATTGCTGCGAACATGGCTGGACGCCTATGTCCTCCCGCAGTTCGCGGAACGGACCCTGGCCGTGGACGCGACGGTCGCGCTTCGCTGCGCCCGGATGCACGTGCCCGATCCGCGCGCCGAACGGGACGCGCTGATCGCGGCGACGGCGATGGTTCACGGAATGACCCTGGTCACCCGCAACGTCGCCGACTTCGCGGCGATGGCCGTGCCGCTCGTGAATCCCTGGGACGCCCGCTGACCGGCCGCTGCTGTTCCCTCGACCTGTTGCGGCGGCGCGGGAGGCGATGGCCGCTCACACCGCGAGATGATGCAGCCACTCCTCGTAGCGCCGGTCCGGGCCGTCGCCCGCCGCCGTGGGCCTCGGGTCGATCGCCTGCTGGCGGGCGTCGCGGGGGGTGACCCCATAGCGCTGCCGGAAGGCGCGGCCGAAGGTGGTCTCGCTGGCGAAGCCGGCCCGCAGCGCGATCTCGTAGATCGGGTGGTGCCGGAACTCGGCGTCGCGCAACTCCAGCATGGCGCGCCGCAGACGCCGGTCGCGGATGTACTGGGCGATACCCCCGACGGGTTCGAACATGCGGTACAGTTTGGCGCGCGACATGCCGAGCTGCTGGGCCAGCCAGTCGGGCGTCAGCTGTTCGTCGGCCAGGTTGGTGTCGATCAGGCGGCGTGCCGTCACCATGGCGGCGACGGCGATCGCGGGATCCCCGGCGGCGGTCTCGTCGGCGGCGGTGTTCAGGCAGGCTGCGACCAGGGCGACGGTGGTCGGGACCACCGCATTGGCCTGGGTGGTGGTCAGCCGCGAGCCGGTCCGTTTCAGCGACAGCATGTGATCGCGCAGCAGCGCGGTCATCGGCTCGATCGCCGGCAACGCCTGCAGATGCTGGTCGTCCGGTGCGCGCAGCGACTCCGCCAGCAGGGCGCGCGGGATGATCATCGACAGGCAGGTGAAGGTCTCGCTGCGGGAGCGCACCGGCCGTGACAGGTCGTAGACCATCAGCCCGCCGGGCGGCTGCACCACCTGGAAGTTGCCGTTTTCCAGTGTCTGGCTGCCGGTCTCGTAGTACTGGATCATGTAGTGGTCCATGCCGTCGCGGGCGATGGTCGAGGCCGACCGCTCCCAGCGCTGCGCCCGGCTCGTGGTGCGGGCCAGCATGATCGGACCGTACATGCTGGCGTCGATGGCGGCGAAGAAGTCGCCGTCCCGGGTCTCGGGATCGGCATCGACATCGAAGATGCAGGCGATGCTCTGCTTCCAGGCCTCGTAGCGCTCGCCTTCCGGCAGGTCCGCGACCGTGAACACCGTTCGCGGCACGGCTGAGGCTTCCGTCGCTCTCCGACCCATCTCGGCTGTTCCCTCCCGGCGCGGCACCACCGCAACGATAGCATCCGATCCTCGCGCGTCGACCCATGGACGCAGCGGCGCGCCGACTCGGCGGCGGCTTTTGAGACGCATTGTCGAGAGTTAGAGACGACCGGCAGAGTATCGGCTTCTCCCCTGGCCTAAGTCCAAGAGGCAGGCGATGGGACGGGCGCTGTGGTCCCGGACCGAGGCCGGCGGGAGGTCCGAGCGATGATCCAGATTGACCGGGCGACACGCATTGCAGACGCGCCGGGGCGCGGGGGCGAGTTGCTGGTCCTCGACCCGGCGGTCGAGCAGCCGGAGCGGCTGCTGGCGGGGCTGCGGCCCGGCATCGAGGTGCTGTGCCTCGCGGACGGCGGCGGGGCCATCGACCAGATCGCGGTGGCGCTCGCCGGCCGGCGGGGCATCACGGCGCTGCACGTGGTCAGCCACGGCGAGCCCGGGGCGCTGCTGCTGGCCGGCGAGCGGATCGACCTGCCGCTGCTGGCGTTCCGCCATGCCGCCCTGCGGCAGGTGGCGGCGGCGCTGCTGCCCGGCGCCCCGCTTCTCCTCTATGGCTGCTCGATCGCCAGCGGGGCGGCGGGCGGACGGCTGCTGGAGTATCTTGAGGACGCGCTCGGCGTTCCGGTTGCGGCAGCGGAGGGTCCGGTCGGCGACCCCGCCTGCGGCGGCGGCTGGACGCTGTCGCGGCGCGACGGCGGCGTTGCCCCGCGACTGGCCTTCAGCGACGCGGTGCTCGCCGACTATCCCGCCCTCCTGGCCAGCTTCGACCTGACGGCCGGCGACGACACGCCGGCGCTGTCGGGCGGCGACGACACGGTGACCGCGTCGGCGGTCGACGTGCTGAACGCCGGCGACGTGATCGACGGCCTCGGCGGCGCCGACACCCTGGAGATCTCGGCGGCGCAGACCGTGCACCTGCAGCCCGCCACGCTGGTCGGGTTCACGACGATCACGATCACTGCCGGCACGCAGCTCATCGTGGCTGACGACGCCACCGTCGCCGCCGGGGCGACGTTGCGGGTCGACGCGACGGCGAGCGACGACGCGCTCGGATGGGACGGCCGGGCCGAGACCGACGGCAGCTTCCTGCTGCTCGGCGGCACTGTCGCGGCCGACACGCTGATCGGCGGGGCCGGTGCGGATACCCTGTCGGGCGGCGGCGGCGGCGACGCGTTGAGCGGCGGCGCCGGCAACGACGTCTTCCTGTTCGAATGCCCCTGCGACGCCGACGGGGCCGTCATCGACGGCGGTGCGGGCGCCGACACCATCCGGATCGCCGACGGCGGCGCCGTGGACTTCTCCACCGTCGCCTCGATCACCGGGATCGAGGCGGTGGCGGTGCCGTACGACGCCTATGTGGTGTTCGCCGACCAGTTCCACGGCGGATCGGTGGCGCTGACCGGCGATGGCGTGTTCGTGTTCTACGTCTCCGATCTGACCGAGCTCGACCTGAGCGGCCTCGACGTCTCGGGCCTGAACACCAGCAACGCCTTCATCGAGATCTACGACGATCCGGCCCATGACGACCGGCTGGTCGGCACCGGCTTCGGCGAGCACATCCATGCGGCCGGCGGCAACGACACCCTGAGCGGCGGCGGTGGCAACGACACCCTGACCGGCGGCGACGGTGACGATATCATCAGCGGCGGCGACGGCGACGACGTCCTGTTCGGCTGGGACGGCGCCGACACCATGGCGGGCGGCGACGGCAACGACACCTTGGTGGTCGACGACGGTGACACGGTGCTCGACTGGGCGGCCGGCGAGGCGTTGGTCCTGGAAGGCGCCGTTGCTCTGACGGCGGCCCGGATCAGCCGCGCCGGCGACGTGCTGAGCTTCGACTCCGACGGCGACGGGACGACCGACGCCACCGTGTCGGCGACCGGCCTCGCCGCCGATGCCAGCTTCACGGTCACCGTGAGCGGCGGCGACGCCCACGTCGTCTACAGCGTTCCGTCGTCCGGTGGCGGCGGCGGAGGGGGCGGCAGCGACGGCGGCGGTGGGGGCGGATCCTTCGGGACTGTGGTGGTGGTCGACACGCCGCCGCCCGGAGGCGGCTTCGGGCGCACCATCGTCAACAATGGTGGCGGCTCCGGCGGCGGCGCCATCGTCCAGGACACCGGCAACAACGGCAATCTGGTCGTCGCCACCCTGCCCGCGGGCGTAACGCTCGGCGCGCAGGGTCCGGGCGGCGCGACGCCCGTCGGCACGGCGGCCGGCATCCTGCTGCCGGCGATCGACGCCCGCGACGCGACCGGGGAGGCCGAGCTCCTGGCGGATGCGAACCGGTTCCTCGCCGGCCTGGATCCGTCGGCGCAGCTCGATATCAGGACCATCGCGCTGTCGACGGCGGCGCCGTCCCTGTCCGGCCCGGTCGTCCTCACCGGCAGCGCCCCGAGCCTCGGCGACACCCAGATCGACGCCTTCGTCATCGACATGCGCGGGATGCCGCCCGGCACCGTGCTCCAGCTCGACAACATCGACTTCGCCGCGATCATCGGGGGCGGCAGCGTCGGCGGCGGTGCCGGCAACAACCACGTGATCGGCGACTCCGCCAGCCAGCTGCTGTCGCTCGGCGGCGGCGACGACACGCTGCACGGCGGCGGTGGCTCCGACACCGTGATGGGCGGCGCCGGCACCGACATCGCGTCGGGAGGGTCGGGCCAGGACCTCCTCTACGGCAACCAGGGTGCCGACCTCGCCTATGGCAACGAAGGCCTCGATTCGCTGTTCGGCGGCCAGGATGCCGACACCGTGTTCGGCGGCCAGCACGAGGATCTCGCCTACGGCAATCTCGGGGACGACGTGCTCTATGGCAATTTCGGCGGCGACACGCTCTACGGCGGCCAGGGCAGCGACGTGCTGTATGGCGGCCGCAGCGACGGCAGTGCGGCCGCCGGCAATCAGACCGACGTGCTGTACGGCAACCTCGGCGACGACACGTTGCGCGGCGGGCAGGGCGACGACCTGCTCTACGGCGGCGATGGTGCTGATCTGTTCGCGGTCGGCGAGGACGGCGTCGACCTCGTCGCCGACTTCGACGCCACGCAGGGGGATCGGATCCGCGTCCTGGCCGGTGAAGGAGCCGGGATCGAAAGCTTCGCGGATCTGCTGGCGGCTGCCGTCGACGATGGCGCCGGCGGCGTGACCATCGGCCTCGGCGGTGCGGTGCTGCGGATCGCCGGAACCAGCGTCGCCGATTTGCGGTCGGACTGGTTCCTGCTGGCCTGACCGCGGCCGCGCCGCAACGTTGCTTGCCGCCGGCCGGGTGGCCGACTACCGTCCGCCGCCATGAGCCTGTTCGACCTCGCCATGCCGGTGATGCGCCGCCTCGACCCGGAGACCGCGCACCGCCTCACCGTCCGCACGCTCGGCGCCGGCCTCGGGCCGGTCGACCGGTCGCCGCCGCCCGCCGCCCTGCGCCAGCGGCTGTGGGGGCTGGATTTCCCGCACCCGGTCTGCATGGCCGCCGGCTTCGACAAGTCGGCGGAGTGCTGGCGCGGCCTGCAGCGCCTCGGGGTCGGCGCTGTCGAGGTCGGCACCGTCACGCCGCGCCCGCAGGCCGGCAACCCGCGGCCCCGGCTGTTCCGGCTGGCCGACGACCGCGCGGTGATCAACCGCAACGGCTTCAACAACGACGGGCTGGAGGCGGCGGCGGCGCGGCTGGCCCAGCGCGACCGGAGCCGCGGCATCGTCGGCATCAACATCGGCGCCAACAAGGACACCGCCGACCCGGTCGACGACTACGTGCTGGGCATGCGGCGGCTGGCGCCGCTCGCCGACTACGTGACCATCAACGTCTCGTCGCCGAACACGCCCGGCCTGCGCGACCTGCAGGGCGAAGGCCCGCTCGGCCGGCTGCTGGCGGCGGCCTTGCGGGCGCGCGCCGAGGCCTGCGGCGAGGCGGGGCCGCCGGTGCTGCTGAAGATCGCCCCGGACCTGGCGGACGGTCAGCTGGAGGCGATCGTGGAGACCGCGATCGCCGCCGGCGTCGACGGCCTGATCGTGTCGAACACCACGGTGGCGCGGCCCGAGTCGCTGCGCTCGGCCGCCCGCGGCGAGACCGGCGGGCTGAGCGGCCGGCCGCTGTTCCAGCCGTCGACCCGGGTGCTGGCGCGGGCCTGGCGCGCCGCCGCCGGCCGGCTTCCCCTGGTGGGCGTCGGCGGTGTGGAGGACGGCGACAGCGCCTACGCCAAGATCCGCGCCGGCGCCCGGCTGGTGCAGCTCTATACCGCGCTGGTGTATAACGGACCGGGGCTGTTCCGGCGCATCCGCGACGATCTCGCGGCGCTTCTGGCGGCGGATGGGTTCCAGCGGATCGAGGACGCGGTCGGCATCGACGCCGACCGGCTCGCCGGGGAATAGGAGCGTCGTCATTCTCGGCCATGTCCTGATCGCCATCGTCTACCTGGCCCTCGCCGCCGCCGGCGGTGCGGTTCTGGGTTACCTCGACGCAGGTCCGCCGGTGCCGGCCGCAATCGGGCTGGCGGTCGTCGGAGCCGCGTTGCATGCGGCGATCACGCAGGGGCTGCGGAGCCGGGGCCTGGAGCGGCGGCTGCGCGAGCTCGGCCATGATGTCGACGGGTTGCGCGACGAGGCGGAGGCGGCCCGCGCCGATCTGGAGACCCTGCGCGTCCGGCTCGACGACATGCCGGACGCCGCGAAGCTGTCGACCGAGCTGAAGGTGCTCGGCGGGCTGATGAAGCAGCTGTCGGAGAAGAAGCAGGCCGCGGTCTCCGGGCAGGCGCTGGCGGCACCGGAGCCGCGCGGCGGCGCGGTGGTCGCCGCCGGCGACGTCCGCCGTCCCGGCGCGCCGGCCGTCGTGATGGGCGAGGCGCAGCTGCTGGAGGCGATCGAGCGCGGCCTGCGCGACGAGAAGGTCGAGCTGTACCTGCAGCCGGTGGTCAGCCTGCCGCAGCGCCGGCGCCGGTTCTACGAATGCTATTCGCGGATCGTGATGGAGGATGGCCGGCTGATCACGCCGGAGCAGTACATCCCGGTCGCCGAGCGCGCCGGCCTGGTGGCGGCGATCGACAACCTGCTGCTGGTGCACTGCGTGCAGCTGGTCCGCCGCGCCCGGCGCGACCAGCCCGACGTCGGCTTCTTCTGCAACATCTCCAGCGCCTCGCTGGCCGACGCCGACTTCTTCCAGGACTTCATCGGATTCATGGCCGAGAACCGGCAGCTCGCCGAGACCCTGATCTTCGAGTTCGACCAGGCCAGCATCGCCGCCGAGGACTACCTGACCGGCATGAACCTGCAGCGCCTGCGCGGCTTCGGCTACCGGTTCTCGCTCGACCAGGTGACCGACATGGACCTCAACCTGCCGGAGCTGGCGGCCCAGGGCTTCCGCTACATCAAGGTCGGCGCGCACATGCTGCACGAGCTGGCGCGCGGCGACAGCCCGGTGCTCGACATGCGCGCGCTGAAGGGCGCACTGGACCGCAACGCCATGGACCTCATCGTCGAGAAGATCGAGAGCGAGGACATGCTGCTCGACATGCTGGAATTGCGGGTGGATTTCGGCCAGGGCTATCTGTTCGGGGAGCCGCGGCCGCTGGCTGGCCCCCGGTAAGCAAGCGAGAGGAAGGCATGTACGACAGGATCGACGGTCTGGCGGCGATCGCCGGCCGCTACGACGGCTATGTGTTCGACGTCTGGGGCACGCTGTATGACGGCGGCGACGTCTTTCCCGCGGCGGTGACCGTGCTTCGCGCGCTGGCGGCGGCCGGCAAGGCGGTGGTGGTGCTGTCGAACTCGCCGCGCCGGCCGATGGTGGTGGCCGAGCGCCTGGCGCGCATCGGCCTCGGAGCGGAACTGTACCGCGAGATCATCACCTCCGGCGGCGAGAGCCACCGCTACCTCGCGGAGCGCCCGGATGCGCTGCACGCCGGCCTCGGCCCGACCGCCTTCTGCTTCGCGCCCAGCCGCTTCACCGACATCCTGCCCGGCACCGGCTTCGAGCCGACCAGCGACATCGAGACGGCCGACTGGATCCTGAACTCCGGGCCGGAGGGCGAGACCGACACGGTCGCCGACTACGAGGCGCCGCTGCGGCGGGGTGCGGAGCGCGGGTTGCTGATGCTGTGCGCCAACCCGGACCGTGTGGTGATCGACCGCGGCCTCATGAAGATGCACGCCGGGGCCATGGCCGACCGCTACGAAGCGCTCGGCGGCCGGGTGCACTACCACGGCAAGCCGCATGCGCCGGTGTTCCGGCGATCCGTCGAGACGCTCGGCGTGGCGCCGGAGCGGGTGCTGGTGGTCGGCGACAACCGGGCGACCGACATCGCCGGTGCGGCCGCGGCCGGGCTCGACTCGTTGCTGCTGGCCGACGGCGTCCACCGCGACGAGCTGCTGGTCGAGGGGCGGCTGTCGGACGACCGGGCGAGGGCGTTCCTCGCCGCGCCGGGACCCGGCCCGCGCTGGGTGGCGGAGCGGCTAACCTGGTAGCATTCGGACCAGAATTGTCTCGGCATGGTAGATTTTCGCCCCAGGGGTTGTGCTTGTACCCGGCGCATAAATCAAATAGAATATTCAATGTATTGAAATCCAAGGAAATTGGGCGATGGCCGGCGAACTGGAAGGGCAGCTCGACAAGGTGGGGTGGCAGCTCCTGCGGGTCCTGCAGGAGGATGCGCGGCTGTCGTTCAGCGAACTCGGGCGCCGGGTCGGCCTGTCGTCACCGGCGGTCGCCGAGCGTGTGCGCCGCATGGAGGACTCCGGGATCATCACCGGCTACCGCGCCCTGGTGGAGCCGTCGAAGCTCGGATATCCGACCACCGCCTTCATCCACCTGAAGGTCACCGGCGAGCATCACAACCGCATCGCCACCATGGCGCACACCCTGGCCGAGGTGCAGGAGTGCCATCACGTCACCGGCCAGGACAGCTACATGATCAAGGTGATCGTGTCGTCGATGGTGCATCTGGAGCATGTGATCGCCCAGCTCCGCACCTATGGAGAGACCACCACCTCCATCGTGCTGTCGTCGCCGGTCAAGGCGAAGATGGTGATGGCGGGGGCCAGCGTCCGGGTCGGCCCGCAACTGCCGCCGATCGCCTTCGAGCCGGCGGCCAGCTGACCCTTCGTGGCCCGCTGCGCGGGCTCCTCAGGGTGATGCTTCGTGGCCTGCTGCGCGGGCTCCTCAGGATGATGCTTCGTGGCCTGCTGCGCGGGCTCCTCAGGATGAGGCCTCGCAGCACGCTACGCAGGGTGCTTCGTCACTGCTTCCTGACATCCAGGACCGTGCCGCCGGTCATCGCCAGCAGTGCCGCCGGCGTCAGCTCGAACACCGCGTTCGGCGTGCCCGCCGCGCACCAGATCCGCTGCAGCGCCATCAGGTCGGCATCCAGGTAGACCACCGGCTCGACCGCATGGCCGATCGGGGCGACGCCGCCGATGGCGAAGCCGGTGGCCTCGCGCACGAAGTCGGCCTCGGCCCGCGCGATTTTCTCGCCGAGGTCGGCGGCGATCTTCTTCTCGTCCACCCGGTTGGCACCGCTGGCGACCACCAGGACCGGCCGGCCGGAATCCCGGGCCCGGAACACCAGCGACTTGCCGATCTGCGCCACCGCGCAGCCGCAGGCCGCCGCCGCCTCCTCGGAGGTCCGCGTGGAATCGGGCATCTCGACGACGGTCAGCGCAAAGCCGCGGGCGGCGAGCAGGTCCTGGACGCGCTGGGCGCTGGGCTTGAGGGGCATGGTCGGGGGCTCCGCCGGTTGCATCCGCTGCGCAGGGATGACACGAACCGGTCCGGCATGCGAGACCCGGGTGGTCCGCCGACCGCCGAGGAGTCCCCGACCCATGACCGCTCCCATCCCCGCCATCCCTCCGCGCCACCACAACCGCGTGACCGCCCTGCTGGACGAGGTCACGGCCTGGCGGCGCGACCTCCACGCCCATCCGGAGATCGGCTTCGAGGAGGTCAGGACATCCGGCATCGTCGCTGGCAAGCTGCGCGACTTCGGCGTCGACGAGGTGATCCAGGGTCTGGCGCGGACCGGCGTCGTCGGCATCATCCGCGGCCGCGCCGACGGCCCGATGATCGGCCTGCGCGCCGACATGGACGCCCTGCCGATGCCGGACCACAAGACGGTGGCGCATCGCTCGACGCTGGCGAACCGCATGCATGGCTGCGGCCACGACGGCCACACCGCCATGCTGCTGGGGGCGGCCAAGGTGCTGTGCGACACCCGCGACTTCGCCGGCTCGGTGGCGGTGATCTTCCAGCCGGCCGAAGAGGGCCTGGGCGGCGGCCGGGAGATGGTCGAGGACGGGCTGTTCGAGCGCGCGCCCTGCGCCAGCGTCTGGGGCCTGCACAACTGGCCGGGCGTGGCGCTGGGCAGCTTCGTGGCGCTGGACGGCCCGGTGATGGCCGGCGTCGACTACTTCGACATCCGCATCCGCGGCAAGGGCGCGCATGCCGGCATGCCGCACGAGGGTGTCGACACCGTGCTGGCCGCCTGCCACATCGTCACCGCCTTCCAGTCGGTGGCGTCGCGCAACGTGCCGCCGCACGCGGCGGTCGCCATCGCCGTGCCGCGCTTCCGCGGCGCCACCGCCTATCACGTGCTGCCGGACGAGACCGAGATCGGCGGCTCGGTGCGCTACTTCGACGCCGCGGTGCGCGAGACCATGGAGCAGCGGCTGCGGGCGCTGGCCACCCAGATCGCCATCGGCTTCGGCGCCGAGGCGGAGATCGACTACCGGCGCAACTACCCGCCGACGGTGAACCATTCCGCCGAGACCGCGGTGGCGGCCGAGGTCGCGGGCGGGCTGGTCGGGCGGGAAAACGTTGTGCGCTCCTGTCCGCTCTGCATGGCGGCCGAGGACTTCTCGTTCATGCTGAACCAGCGGCCGGGGCATTACATCTGGATGGGGGTGGACCAGCCGGGGCACACCGACGCCAAGCTCCACCACCCCGACTACGACTTCAACGACGCCGCCATTCCCTACGGCATCGGCTACTGGCTGGGCCTGGTCGACAGGTTGCTGCCGGCCCACCAGCAGGGCTCCGAATCCAGGTTAACGCGCTTTGACGCCGAGGATTGATGCGAGGTAACCGGTATCCCAGCCGGCAAGCTTCCGTCTGAGCTTGAGGGTCT
>Ga0209024_1000583_pt1 | contig 55341 bp, 50 predicted proteins | sample AutmiccommunBRH5_FD_187380 | JGI IMG/M metagenome (GOLD analysis project Ga0209024, IMG submission 187380) | Deep subsurface microbial communities from Mt. Terri, Switzerland - Autotrophic microbial communities BRH/5 (SPAdes) (version 2) | ecosystem: Environmental > Aquatic > Deep subsurface >... | reverse complement strand
GAACCTGTGCATGGCGCCGGCGATAGGCCGCCTCCCGCCCGCGGTTCACCAAACCATCCAACCGGGCTCGTTCCTCCGACGACAAACGAACCACGTAGCGCTTCTTCATTCCACCACCTCTCAATAGCTTGCCGAATACTATTGAGAAAACAGCTTAACATCCGAAAGGATCAAGCGGGTGGACTACTAGGTCAGACCGAGATGTAGCGGCGCACCACATCTTCCTCCATCTCGGCGCCGGTGCCGGCCAGCGCCACCGCGCCGCGATCCATGACCATGTAGCGGTCGGCCAGGTCGCGGGCGAATTCGAAATACTGCTCGACCAGCAGAATCGCCATCTCGCCGCGGTCGCGGAGCAGCGCGATGACATTCTGGATGTCCTTGATGATGGAGGGCTGAATGCCTTCGGTGGGCTCGTCAAGAATCAGCAGCCTGGGTCGCATGACCAGGGCCCGGGCGATGGCGAGCTGCTGCTGCTGGCCGCCGGAGAGATCGCCGCCGCGGCGGCCGAGCATCTGCCGCAATACCGGAAACAGGTCGAAGATCTCATCGGGGATGCGCCGCTCGCTGCGCGGCAATACGGCAAAGCCGGTCCTGAGGTTTTCGAGCACGGTCAGCTGCGAAAACACATCCCGTCCCTGCGGGACATAGGCGATGCCGCGGCGGGCGCGCTGGTGGGGCGCCAGGCCACTGATATCCTGGCCGTCCCAACGGATGTGGCCGCCGCGAATCTGCTGTTGCCCGGCCACAGCCCGCATCAGCGAGGTCTTGCCCACACCGTTGCGGCCCATGACGCAGGCCACCTCGCCGATCTCGGCGGCGAAACTGACATCCTTCAGCGCCTGACTGGCGCCGTAGAACAGGTCGACATGTTCGATTGCCAGCATCTTCAGCGTCCCAGATAGACTTCGATCACCCGCTCGTCCGCCTGCACGTGTTCGAGCGTCCCCTCGGCGAGGGTGTGGCCCTCGTGCAGCACCGTCACCCGGCAGTCGAGCGCCTTGACGAACACCATGTCGTGCTCGACCACCACCACCGAACGCTCGCCGCTGATCTCCCGCAACAACTGCGCGGTCAGCTCGGTTTCGTGGTCGGTCATGCCCGCGGCGGGCTCGTCGATCAGCAACAGCTCCGGCGACTGGGCGAGCAGCATGCCGATCTCCAGCCATTGTTTCTGGCCGTGGGACAGCGCCCCGCCCGGGCGCCCTGCGGCCTCCGCCAGCCCGACCCGTTCCAGGATCTCGGCCATCCGCTCGCGCTCCCCCGCCGAGCGCGGATGCATCAGGGTGGTGAAGACGCCGCGCTCCCCGGCGCAGGCAAGCTCCAGATTTTCCCAGACGGTGAGGCTGTCGATCACGGTGGGTTTCTGGAACTTGCGACCGATCCCCAGCCGGGCGATCTCGGCCTCGTCATGGCGGGTGAGGTCGACGGTATCGTGAAAGAACACCTCCCCCTCGGTGGGCCGTACCTTGCCGGTGACCACATCCATGAAGGTGGTCTTACCGGCACCATTGGGACCGATGATGGCGCGCAGCTCGCCGGGCGCGATGGCCAGCGACAGCTCGCGCAGCGCCTTGAAGCCATCGAAGGAGACGGTCACCCCGTCCAGGTAGAGAATGTTGGTGGGCAAATGATGCCTGGCCTCGATCATCGCGCGCCCTCCTCGGCCTGCGCCGCCGCCTGCGGCGATGGTGATGGCGGTGACGGCTGGTGTGACGATCGGCGGCGCTGCAGCAGGCCGACCACGCCGCGAGGCAGAAAGAGCGTCGACACCACGAACAGGCCGCCGAGCAGGAACAGCCAGATCTCCGGGAAGGCACCGGTGAACCAGGTCTTGCCGTAATTCACCAGCAGGGCACCGACGATAGCGCCGTATAGATAGCCGCGGCCGCCGACCGCGACCCAGACCACGATCTCGATCGACACCAGGGGCGCGAACTCGCCGGGATTGATGATGCCCACCTGGGGCACATAGAGCGCGCCGGCGATGCCGGCCAGCATGGCGCTGAGCACGAACACGAACAGCTTGTAGTGCTCGACCCGGTAACCGAGAAAGCGCGTCCGGCTCTCGGCCTCGCGCACCGCGACCAATACCCGGCCCAATCGCGAGGTCACCACCCGCCGGCAGAGCAGATAGCCGCCGATCAGCGCCACACCCGAGGCGACGAACAGCGCGCTCTTGGTGCCCTCCGCGGCGAGGCTGAAGCCCAGGATATCCTTGAAGTCGGTGAGGCCGTTGTTGCCGCCGAAACCCATGTCGTTGCGGAAGAAGGCGAGCATCAGGGCAAAGGTGAGCGCCTGGGTGATGATCGACAGATAGACCCCGGTCACCCGCGAGCGGAAGGCAAACCAGCCGAATGCAAAGGCCAGCGCGCCCGGCACCAGCACGACCATGAGTGCCGCGAACAGGAAATTGTCGAAGCCATACCAGTACCAGGGCAGCTCCTGCCAATCGAGAAAGACCATGAAATCCGGCAGCACCGGGTTTCCATAAACCCCGCGCTCGCCGATCTGGCGCATCAGGTACATGCCCATGGCATAGCCGCCGAGGGCGAAGAAGGCACCGTGGCCCAGGCTCAGGATTCCCGCGTATCCCCAGACCAGATCCAGCGCCAGCGCGAGCAGCGCCAGACACAGGTACTTGCCCAGCAGCGAGACCCAGTAACTGGACAGATGCAGCGCCGAATCGGCCGGCACCAACAGATTCAGCACGGGAACCACGACCAGCGCCAACGCGATGGTGCCCACCAGCCAGCGGCTCGCGGCATCGGACAACAATTTGGGCTGTGAGGAAATGGCCAAGGATCAATCCTCCACGAACCGACCCTTGAGGGCGAACAGCCCCCGGGGACGCCATTGAATGAACAGAATCACGAACACCAGAATGAGGATTTTCGCCAACACCGCGCCGACCAGGGGCTCGGCGAACTTGGTCACCACGCCCAGGCTCATGGCCGCGACAAAGGTGCCGAACAGGTTACCGACGCCGCCGAACACCACCACCAGGAAGGAATCGATGATGTAGGACTGCCCCAGGTTGGGGCCGACATTGGTGAGCTGGCTGAGGGCGACGCCGGCGATCCCGGCAACGCCCGAACCCAGGCCGAAGGTCAGGGCATCGACCCGCCCGGTGCGGATGCCCATGGAGCTGGCCATGGCGCGATTCTGGGTCACCGCGCGCATCTGCAAGCCGATGGGCGTCTTGCGCAGCAGGCCTACCAGGGTCACCAGCACCGCCAGTGCAAACAGGATGATGTACAGCCGGTTGTAGGTCAGCGACAGCATGCCGTTGATCTGCCAGGAGCCACTCAGCCAGTCCGGGGTGATTACCGACTTGTTGAGCGGCGAGAAGATGGTACGCACCAGTTGCTGCAATACCAGGCTGATCCCGAAGGTCGCAAGCAGCGTCTCCAGCGGCCGGCCGTAGAGGAAGCGGATGACGCCGCGCTCGATGGCGATGCCCACCAGCCCGGAGACCAGGAAGGCCGCCGGCACCGCGACCAGTAGGGAAAGCTCGATATGCTCCGGCATCAGCAGCTGCACCACATAGGTGGTGTAGGCGCCGAGCATGATCATCTCGCCGTGGGCCATGTTGATCACGCCCATGACCCCGAAGGTGATGGCCAGCCCCACGGCGGCGAGCAACAGCACCGAGCCGAGACTCAGGCCAAAGAACAGATCACCGAAGAAAGCGAACCACTTTTCCCGCGCCTGCAGCGCCGCAATGGCCTCGGCCAGCGCCGCGCTGACATCCGCCTCCTGCTCCTGGCGGGCGCGCTGTTCGAGCAGGGTGAGAATCTGTTTGTCGCTGTTGTCGGCGAGCTCCCGGACCGCCGCAATACGCACGCCAGGATCGGCGTCGGCCAGTTGCACACTGGCCAGCGCGGTGCGCAGCGCCTGGCGCACTTCTGAATGCTGCTCGGTGGCGGTCACCTGTTCCAGGGTCGGCGTCAAAGCCAACGGCACCTCTCCGATCAGGGTGCGGGCCGCCCGGGCGCGCACTTCCGGATCCGGATCGCGCAGCCGGGTGGCCGCAATCAAGGGGCGCAGCGCGCTGCGCAGGCTGTTGTTGGTGATGACCTTGCGCAACTTGTCCGGCGGCGCCGACGCCTCGGTTGCACCGACCAGGGGCGCGGGATCCGCCTTGCCGACGTACAGGGCGCCGGTGGCGGCATCGGCGTACAGGTCGCCGGCGAGCAGCGTCTCCAGCAGCACGGGCACGCGGGGATCCGCGAAACCGGCCAGCCGCTCGACCAGCGCCGTCTTCTCGCGAAAACTGGCGCTACCCAAGCCCAGGGCGACGGCCTCGAAGGTCGCCGCGGGTTCGTCGGTAGCGGTATCCGGAGACTCGGCGGCGCCGGCACCCACGGCCACCAACGCCAGCAACAGGGCGAACAGAAGTTTCATGGAATTCGGAGACCTGACTGTGGCTCACCCCGGCGGTCGCCGGGGTGAGCCGGTGAGGGGAAGTCGCCACCGAACCGCAATGCGGTCCGGCGGGGACGGCTCGGTTCAGTAATTCTGGCCCGAGCAGGTCTTGGTCTCGGTGTTGTAGTTGCCGCAGTTGATCGCCGGATCCTGCCAGTCGGCGGTGATCTTCGCGCTTTCCGGCAGATAGTCGGTCCAGGCATCACCCGGCACTTCCTCGTCGGTCTGCCATACCACCTGGAACTGACCGTCCTCCTGGATCTCCCCGATCAGTACCGGCTTGGTGATGTGATGGTTGGGCAGCATCACCGCGGTGCCGCCGGTGAGGTTGGGCACGTCGAGGCCGTAGATCGCCTTGCGCACGGCATCGACATCCGTGGTGCCGGCTTTCTCGACCGCCTTCACCCAGAGGTTGAAGCCGATGTAGGTCGCTTCCATGGGATCATTGGTGACGCGCTTGGGATCCTTGATGAAGGCGTGCCACTTCTTGATGAAGGCGTCGTTCTCGGACGTGTCCACGCTCATGAAGTAGTTCCAGGCCGCCAGGTGCCCGACCAGCGGGGAGGTATCGAAACCGGACAGCTCCTCTTCACCCACCGAGAAGGCGACCACCGGGATGTCCTCGGCGGAGACGCCCTGGTTGCCCAACTCCTTGTAGAAAGGCACATTGGCGTCGCCATTGATGGTGGAGACCACGGCGGTCTTCTTGCCGGCCGAACCGAATTTCTTGATGTCGGAAACGATGGTCTGCCAGTCGGAATGGCCGAACGGCGTGTAGTTGATCATGATGTCCCCGGCGGCCACACCCTTGTCCTTGAGGTAGGCCTCGAGGATCTTGTTGGTGGTGCGCGGGTATACATAGTCCGTGCCGGCCAGCACCCAGCGTTCGACGCCGACTTCGTTCATCAGGTAGTCGACCGCAGGAATCGCCTGCTGGTTGGGCGCCGCACCGGTATAGAATACATTCTTGGAGGATTCCTCACCCTCATACTGCACCGGGTAGAACAGCATGCCGTTGAGCTCCTCCACCACCGGCAGCACCGACTTGCGCGACACCGAGGTCCAGCAGCCATAGATGACGTCGACCTTGTCCTTGGCCAGCAGCTCTTTCGCCTTCTCCGCGAACAGCGGCCAGTTGGAGGCGGGGTCGACCACCACGGCTTCGAGTTTCTTGCCCAGCAGACCGCCCTTCTTGTTCTGCTCGTCGACCAGCATCAGCACCGTGTCCTTGAGGGTGGTCTCGCTGATCGCCATGGTTCCGGACAGGGAGTGCAGAACTCCGACCTTGATGGTTTCGGCGGCAAAAACCGCGGCGCTCCCGGCCAGCGCCAGCGTCGCCGCGCCTGCCTTGAGCGCGGCCCGGGTGAATCGGCGTTTCGATCCCGCTCGAATCGATGTTTTCATGCGTTCTCCCTCTGGTGAGTATTGTGATGCCGGCTGAACGGGCAAAGCGCCCGCCGGCATCCCTCACCAGAGGCAGATTCTGTGCCAGATCACGAATTCATTGGGGCGCGTCGACCGCGGCGGCCGCAAACTCCGCCGGCGCGTCGAGCAGGGCTTCGCGGCACAGCGCCGCGACGATCGGCGCCAGACCCTGCCGGGTTTTCATGTTGGCGAACAGAAAAGGACGCTCGCCGCGCACTTTTTGGGCGTCCCGGGCCATAACAGAGAGGGATGCACCGACATGGGGCGCAAGATCGATCTTGTTGATCACCAGCAGATCGGATCTGGTGATTCCCGGCCCGCCCTTGCGGGGGATCTTATCGCCGGCGGAGACGTCGATCACATAGATGGTGAAATCGGACAACTCCGGACTGAAGGTCGCCGCCAGGTTGTCCCCGCCGCTTTCGATGAAAATCAGGTCGAGATCGGGAAACCGTCGGCCCAGTTCCGCCACCGCGGCGAGATTCATGGAAGCGTCCTCGCGGATTGCGGTGTGCGGGCAACCGCCGGTCTCCACGCCCAGGATGCGCTCGGCAGGCAGGGCGTGGTGGCGATCGAGAAACTCGGCGTCCTCCCGGGTGTAGATGTCGTTGGTGACCACGGCAACCTGGCAGTGGTCGCGCAGAGCCTCGCACAGGCGCAGTACCAGAGCGGTCTTGCCAGCGCCCACGGGGCCGCCGACGCCCACGCGCAGGGCTTGTTTCTGCATGCAGTCCTCCTTCGCGGATTCAGGATCGAAACAGACGGCTGTACTGGGTTTCGTGCAACATGCTGGCCAACACCTGTCCCGGGAGACTGATCCCGATATCGGCATCGGCAACCTGGCTGGCACGCTCGACCAGGGCCGGGATTTCCGCCGTCAGGCGCACGGCGATCTGCTGGCCCTGCGTCTGACCGAACAAGCCCAGCTTGAGGGCTGCTGCGACCTGATTGTCGAGCCAGCTCCAGGCCAGCGCGGCAGCGGCGCTCGGATAGGGAATCTGCCAGTGCCCGCAACTGAGCGCGTAGGCGGTCAGATAGCTCACCTCCGCCTCGACCGGCCAGTCCTCGGCCGCCGCCACGCCGGTGGCGCGAGCCAGGCGCAGGAGCGCGGCGCCGCAGTGCGTATCCTCGCGGCGCAACTCGGCGGTCTCGCGCAGCGCCAGCGCGATCCGGTTCCATCGCGGCCGCTGCTGCGGCGCTTGCAGCAGGCGCCGCAGCAAGGGCAGTTCCTGTTCCGCAAAGCCCTGTGCCAGCACGCCACCCACCCAGTCGCCAAAGCCATCGGCACCATGGATCCAGCCGAGTTCGATGGCGCCTTCCAGCCCCTGCGACCAGGCAAAGGCACCTACCGGCAGGGAGGGGCTGGCGAGGCGCAGCAATTGCAACAGCGGCTGCAACGGCAGCGCCGGGGAGAATTCGGCTTCAGTGGCCGTGGCCATGGCCGCCTCCGGCGTAGGCACCGGCCTCGGGCTCGAAGGGCAGGCTCGCGGACTCGACCCGCAGGCCCAGTCCCCGGCAGAGCTCGTCCAGCACAGGGTCGCCGAGATAGCGCAGCCAGCCGCCACCGATCTGCAGGGCTACATGGCGGTTGCCGAGATGGTAGGCCGCGCGGAGCAGCAGCAACGGATCCGCGCTGATCACCACCGATACCGGCTCGGCGGCGGCACACACCAGTACCGGCCCACGACAGGCATCGGCCGGGCCGGCGAGCCGATCGCCATCGCGCAGCAGGGTGCCGCGCGGCAGCATCAGCAACACTTCGCCGCCAGCGTCGAGCAGGACCCGCTGCCGGGAGCGTGCGCGCCGTTCGAAGGGCAACGTCAGGCTGCGGGCCGCACCAGCGGCATCGGGATCCAGGCGATCGAAGGTCTCCATGGCATCCGGGCACCGGCCAGGCGGCTGCTAGGAGCCCATTTCTTCGAGCAGGCCGACCAGATCGTCGGCGTGCTGCTCTTCCATGGCGAGGATGCCTTCCAGCATGCGCCTGGTGGTGGAGTCCTTGTTATCCAGGTAGGTGATCATTTCCCGGTAGCTGTCGATGGCGATACGTTCGGCGACCAGATCCTCGCGAATCATGTCGAGCAGGTGCTCTCCCTCGACGTATTCCGCATGACTGCGGCTGGCGAGACCCTCAGGCGAGAAATCGGGCTCACCGCCGAGCTGCACGATGCGTTGCGCGATCTCGTCGGCGTGGGCCTGCTCCTCGTTGGCGTGTTCCAGAAACTCCGCCGCCACACTCTGGGCGTTGATGCCCGAGGCCATGAAAAAATGCCGCTTGTAGCGCAGCACGCAGACCAGCTCGGTCGCCAGGGCTTCATTGAGCAGCTTGACTACGGTATCACGGTCGGCGCCATAGCCAGGCGTGATCGCCCCCTGCTCCATATGCTCCCGGGCGCGCTTGCGCAGGGTCTGAATATCGGTGAGAAAAGGTTGGTCTGCCATGATTCCTCCAGTAGCGCTGCAATGGGACGATGCCCGCGATCAGCCGATTCTAGCAGCCCGGCCGCCCAGCGGCGTGGCGCTGGGCAAGGGTCGCGCCCACGGACTACCATGCAGTGGCGCGTGATCCGCCAGGGCAGTCCATGTCGCAGTCGCACCCACCGCCACCGCCGCCGCCCGACGGCCGCGATTCGCAGCGCGCCATCGGCGTCGCCTTCTGGCTCAATTTCGGCTTCGCCCTGATCGAGTTCGCCGGCGGCTGGTGGACCCAGAGCACCGCCATTCTCGCCGACGCCGTCCACGACCTCGGCGACAGCAGCGCCATCGCCTTCGGCTGGTGGATGCAGCGCCTGGCGCGGCGCGGCGCGACCCCCGGGTTCAGCTATGGTCTGGGCCGGCTGTCGTTGTTCGCGGCACTGGTCAACGGTCTGATCCTGGTGGCCGGCTCCCTCTGGGTGCTGGGCCAGGCGATCCCGCGCCTCGCCGAGCCGAGCATGCCCCATGCGCCGGGCATGCTCGCGCTGGCGGTACTGGGACTGGCCGTGAACGGCGTCGCCGCCTGGCAGCTGATGGGTGGCACCACCCTCAACGAACGGGTGCTGAACTGGCATCTACTGGAGGACCTGTTCGGCTGGGCCGCAATCCTGATCGTGGCCGCCGTCCTGCTGGTCGCCGACTGGCCGATCCTCGACCCCCTGCTCTCCATTGCCTTTACGGCCGTCATCCTGTTCAACGTGGTCCGCAACCTCGACCGCACCGCGCGGCTGTTCTTCCAGGGCAGCCCGGACCCCGCTCTGGAGCGGGAAATCGCCGCCCGGTTGCGCGCCATCGCCCATGTGGTGGACATCCATCACCTGCATCTGTGGTCCCTGGATGGCGAGCACCATGTGCTCACCGTCCACCTGGATATCGACGAACCCATCACCAACGCCGTGCAGCAGCGGGTCAAGTCCCAGGTCGCGGATGCGCTCGCCCCCTACCGGCTGGCGCACAGCACCATCGAGATCGAACAGGCCGAGGAGGCCTGCCGCGACGCGCCCGAGCGGCACTCCGCCTGAATCGCATCGGCGGGGTCAGACCCCGAACCGCCGCGCGCCGGCCAGCCGCCAGACCACGCCGGCCAGCGCCAGGCACCAGACGATCACCGCGCCACTGGGCAGATCCAGCCAGGCCGACAGCGCCAGACCGGCGCCGTAACCCGCCAGGCCCACCGCCCAGGCGGCGGGCAACTGGCGGCGCGGCGGTTGCTGCGCGGTGGCCAGCGCCGGCACGATCAGGCTGGCAAATACCAGGTACACGCCCACCAGCTGCACGGATAGGGTTACCGCGACCGCAAACAGCAGGTAAAAACCGATCCCGCGCCGAGCGCCGGTCCCGAGCAGTGCCCAGCCGCCGAGCAGCGCCGCGGTTACGCCCGCCGCCCGCGCCAACAGCGGCCAGTCAACCCACAGGATCTGTCCGACCAGCAGCTCGCGCAGTGCCTCGCCGCCGTGGGCATCCCCGGCGAGCAGCAGGATGCCGCCGCTGGCAGCCAGCACGAAGGCCACCCCGATCACTGCCTCCTGATGCCGGCCCAGGCGGCGCTCGGCCAGACCCAGGGCCAGGGCACCGAGCAGGGCGCCGGCCACAGCCGCGAGTTGGGCGCGCCAGCCGTGCGCCTCCCAGCCGAGGCGCGCCGCGGCCATCACCCCCAGGCCCGCGATCTGCGCGATGGCCAGATCGATGAAGATGATCCCGCGGCGCAGCACCTCCCGGCCCAGGGGAATATGGGTGGCGAGTACCAGGCAGCCGGCAAGCAGCGCCGGCGCCAGGATTTCCCACTGCGCCGTCATCCCTCCGCCCCAATGGCGTGCAGCAAGTCCGCAACCAGCGCATCCATCCAGGACTCCAGCGTCCCGACGCCCGGGGATCCGCCCGGGCTCGCCGGCAGTGCCAGGGCAGGCACACCGATCTTGCCGGCCAGCCAGCCCGCTGGGCGGGCATTCTCGTGGCTGGCGTGCAGGATCAGATCCACCGGCTCGGCGCGCAATTTTTCCAGCAGCTCCGCCAGATGGCCGCTGGATGGCGGGACACCGGGCCTGGGCTCCAGCATGGCGACGCGCTCCAGTCCCAGCCAGGCCTCCAGGTAGGTAAAAGTCGGATGGTGAACCGCCACCCGCCGCCCCCGCAGCGGGGCAGCCTGCGCCTCCCAGCGCGAGATCGCCGCTTGCCATCGATTCCGGAACCCGGCGAGGCGCTCGCGATAGGCAGCCACATGCTCGGGATCGATGGTGGCCATCCGCTCGGCCAGGCGTTCGGCGACACTCAGCAAGCGCCGGGGATCGAGCGCAAGATGGGGGTTGCCGGCTGCGTGAATGTCGCCCAGGGCCCTATCGAGCCGCTCGGGCACCGCCAGCAGCCTCACCTGCTCGGCGGCGAGAAAATGACCGGGGCGGCCAGGTTGGATGGCGCTATTGCCGGACTTGCGCAACAGCAACGGCAGCCAACCGGCTTCCAGATCGGCGCCCGTACAGACCAGCAGGTCGGCGCGCCGCACCAGGGCGATCAACCCGGGCCGCGCCTGCACATAGTGCGGATCCTGGGCTGCGGTAGTGGCGGTGTCGACACTCACCCGATCGCCACCCAGGGCGGCGGCCAGCGCCGCCCATTCGGGCTCACAGGCAAATACCCGCAGTTCGGCGGCGGCCGGCAGGGCGACCATGGCCAAAGCGGCGACCATCCATTTCGACCACAGGCGTTGCCATTGAACGCGCATCATGGCGGCCCCCTCAGAAACGGTGGGCGCCGTGGGCGCCCAGGCTGTGGGTGTATTGCAGGAACCACTGGTGATCCCTGCTCCGATAGGAGTCGTCCCGGTTGTATTGCAGACGCAGGCGGCTGAATTCACTGGGCAGCCATTCAAACATGGCGCTCCAGCGCTCGGGATCGCCACCTTCGGCGAGCAGGTCAGTCTCCGCCAGCACCTCCGGATCGCTGCCGTGGTTGTCGCTCCACAGGCGGTCGTAGCGCAATCCCAGGCGCCACTGGGGCTGGAACTGATACACCCCTTGCAGATAGAAGCCCTGCTGATCGCCGTCGAGACTGCTGAACTCCAGGGGATCGCTGCCGGCCACCACCAGGTCGCCGTCCTCCTCGACCGCGAAATACTCGGCCTGCAGCTTGAAGTTGCGCTGCCGGTAGTTGCCCCGCGGCGCCCATTTGTAGACCAGGTTCGCGCCCCAGGCGTCGCTGTCGCCGGTGAAGGTCGGCGTCTCCTCGCCGCCCTCGCCGCCCTCGCCGCCATGCCCGTGACCGCCCGCGGCGCGTGCCTCGACATCAGCGGCATAGTGCGACAGCCCCGTCTGCCAGCTGTGACTCGCGCCCCAGTCGCCGCCGAAATTGGCGAACAGTACCCGGGCGCCGACGCCGCTGTCGCGCTCACCGCCGGCGGGAAATCTGGCGCCTGCGAACACCTCGGCGCCGAGCTCGACCAGCATGCTGGTAGGCGCTACCCAGCTCAGCCGCACACCGTCATCCAGGTATTTGTTGCCCCACAGGCCGGCATACACCAGGGGCGCATCGGCGAAGTCCCAGGCGTGCTCGTGCTGCTGGTTGAGATAACCCACAGCCGAGAAAAACCGGCCGCCGCGTATCGTGAAACCCTTGCCCAGCCCCAGGGTTTCGAAAAAGGCCTCTTCCACCTCGACCTCGGTCTCGCCGTCTTCTTCGGCCATGGCCGCCGTGAACCGGCCGAAGAAGAGATGGTCGATGTTGGCGCTCACCGAGAGCTCGGTGTGGCCGATGCTCATGCCCTCCTCGAATAATCCGGCCTCGCCGCCCAGTGCGAAGCCGGGCAGGCGGTAATCCTCCGGATCCCGATCGAAGCTCGCCATGCGGCCATCGAGGATCAGGCTGATCTGCGGATTGAAGGCATTGGCATTGCTGAAGGTACGCGTGCCTGCGGTCGCAGGTGCCACTGCCGCGACCCGCTGCGCCGGTGCCTCCCGCGCCTCGTCCTGCTGGGCGCGGAGCTGTTCTTCCTGGCGCGCCAGGCGTGCCTCCAGCGCCTGGATGCGGGCTTCGTAGTCGGCCTTCAGGGCATCGAGCTCGGCGCGCAGACTGGCGGCAGCGGGATCGGCCGCCGCTGAATTCCAGGGCAGGGCCGCAACCAGCGCGGCCGCCCGAATGGCTTTATTCATGATGTACTCCCAAACGAATACGCCCCGGCAACCAATGCCGGGTGCGGTGAACACGAATTACGGATTCAGGTCGTCGGGAGAATGGCGGGCGGCGCGCGGGGCTGGACGGGAGAGAAGGTCCGCGCTTGCGGAACCCAGGGGCGGAACGCGTTCGGAGGCGTTCCGGGGGATGCGGGCAGAGCCATGGCGGGCGCAGCCGCCGCAACCGGGGTCTGGAGTCCGGCGCCCAGAAAGGCATCGCACAGCGATTGGTGCTCGTGGAAGGGGTGATCGGCATCGTGCAGGTCGGCCGCCACCTGATTGGCGGCGAGCAGCGCGATGAGCAGCGCCGCACCCAATATCGGTGCGGTGCGGCGGAATCGATGGCGGATCCATCCGATCATGGGAGCTGTCGAGCCGTGGTTGCGACGGCAGTCTAGCCCAGGACACTCCGGTAAAGAAAGCAGCAACGCCTCCCCTGGGGAGGCGTTGCCGAGATTTCACTGGCCGACCACGCACAGTGCCCATGCGTCGCCGACCGGATGTCCGGCTTCAGATCGCCGTGCAGCCGCCGTCCACCGGCACCGCCTGCCCGGTGAGGAAGGAGGCCTGATCGGAGCACAGGAAGACCACCACTTCGCCGATTTCCCGGGGCTCGCCCAGGCGGCCGATCGGTTGCAGGCGGAGCAGCTGTTTCTCGACCCAGGGTTTCTCGTCAATGGCGCGTTCGAGCATCTCGGTGCGGATACCGCCCGGGCAGACCGCGTTGACGCGAATGCCCTTCTTGGCGAACTCGATGGCCGCGGTCTTGGTCAGCCCCACCACGCCGTGCTTGGCGGCCACATAGGCAGGCACCCCCTTGGCGGCCACCAGCCCGGCCACCGAGGCGGTATTGACGATGGCACCGCCGCCGCCCTGGGCAAGAAACTGGTTGATCTGGTACTTCAGGCACAGAAACACGCCCTTGAGATTGACGGCGATGTTGAGATCGAAATTCTCCTCGCTGCAGTTGGGCGTAGTGGCGGCGTCGCCCTCTACCCCGGCATTGTTGAAAGCGGCGTCGAGGCGGCCGTATTGATCGACCGCGGTTTGGATCAACCCTTGCACCTGATCGCTTTGCGAGACGTCGCAGCGCTGGAAGATCGCCTCACCACCGGTGCTGCGGATGTGCTCGACGACCTGCTGGCCGCCGGCCTCGTTGATGTCTGACACGACCACCCTGGCGCCTTCTTCGGCAAAGCGCAGAGCGGTGGCGGCGCCGATGCCGGCAGCACCTCCGGTGACAATGACGACTTTGTCAGCCATGCCTCGATTCATGGTTTTCTCCTCGGTTTGTGATATGGAAAATGGCTCCGGAGTCGGGGCTGATGCCCCGGGAATTCGAAGCCCAGGCCACCGCCTGGGCTCAGGAAGCAGTTGCGGCCTTGAGCAGATCGTCGAGCAGGCGCTCGAGGTGCTCCAATGTGTTGCAGGTCCTGGCCAGATGGCAATAGGGCCGATAGTTGCGCATCACCGAGTCCCCGGTGTTCCAGAATGATTCGGGCTCGGGGTTCAGCCAGAGCACGCGCTTGGCGCGCTGATGGACCTGCTGGAGGATATGGCTGCGCGGATCGAGCTGATTGTTACGGGCATCGCCGAGAATCAATACCGTGGTTCGGTGGTCGATCGCTGCCAGACATTCGCGCTCCAGATCGAGCAACATGCCGCCGTAGTCGGAGCCGCCGAAGCCATGCTCGGCCATGATCAGATCAATGGCTTCGGCCACCGGATAGCGATCGAATATCGCGTTGACGGGCGCCAGACCACTGGTGAATACATAGCTGTCGATTCGCGCCAGGACATCGTTGAGGCTGTGCAGAAACAACAGCAGGAACCGCGAGTAGGCCTGCACGGAGCCGCTGACGTCACACAGCACCAGCACCCGCGGGCGGTCGATATGGCGCTGTTTCCAGTGAGTATCGAACAGTACCCCGCCGTAGGCGACATTGCTGCGCAGGGTACGGGCAAAATCGAGCTGACCGCGGTCGGTGCGCTTGCGCTTCCTGGAATACAGCGTGCTCAGCCGCCGTGCCATCTTGCGCACCAGCTGGTGCATGGTATGAAAATCGCGCTGCTCGATATTCGACAGGCGGGTCTTCTGCAAATGGCGTTCGCGCAGATCCTGCACCGCGGTCTTGCCGTAGATCCCCAGCTGTCGTTCGACGAAATCGCGAACCTCTTCGTAGAGCCAATCCTTGGCTTCCCGCAGTGCGCCGGCGGTGGCGATACGCGTCGGGCAGTCGCCCTGGGCGAGGCCGCGGATCTCCTCCTGCAGCTCGCGCATGCCCATGCGCTGGAGGATCTGCTGCGTGTACAGGCTCTTCTGGGTGAAAAACCAGATGTCGGTGAGGCCGGCGTCGCGCGCCGCCTCCTGCATGGCCCGGGCGAGGGCGCTGCGATCCCGCTGCATCAGCATCTGCGCCAGCGGCAGATCGCCCTGGTAGTCCGGCGTTGTATCGCCATCCGGGCGCGGCGGGCGGACCTCAGGTGCCGCTTCCGGCCCATCGTTGGCGGCGTCCTCCCCGCCGCTCGCAGCCTCGGTGGAGCCAAAGGTTTCGAAGCGGAAAAAATCGTCGAAACACGTCTCCACCAGCTCCTGCTCATGTCGGGAATTGGCAAGATTCATGCTCAGCGCATATTTGAGCAGGTCGCGCTCACGGTATCCCACCAGCGCCACCGCCCGACTGGCGGCGATACTGCCAGAGGGGGGTACGGGCACGCCGGCGGCGCGCACGGCGTGATAGAAGTCTTCCAGCGTGCGCTGCATGTCAGCCCCCGGCGGCGGCCTGCCGCGCCTTGTCGACGAAGCCGCGCAGCTGTTCTCCGGCCGCCTCGATATCGGTCTCGAACTTGAGCAGGGTATTGAGCGTGTTCCTGACCATGGCGGGCTCCAGCTCGGTGGCATGGAGCAGCAGCAGGGTCCGCGCCCAGTCGATGGTCTCGGAAATCGAGGGCACCTTTTTCAGATCCAGAACGCGCAGCTGTTCGACGAAGGCCGCGATCTGCCGGCGCAGGCGCGCGTCGAGCTCTGGGACCCGCGTGGCCAGGATACGCCGCTCCAGCGCCGCATCGGGATAGGGAATGTGCAGATGCAGGCAGCGGCGCTTGAGGGCATCGCCCAGCTCGCGGCTGTTGTTGCTGGTGAGAAACACCATGGGCTTGACCCGCGCGGCGATGGTGCCCAGCTCCGGGATCGAAACCTGAAAATCAGACAATACTTCGAGCAAAAAGGCTTCGAACTCCTGGTCCGACTTGTCGATCTCGTCGATCAGCAACACGCAGCCGCCCGGTTCGTGGAGGGCGCGATACAAAGGCCGCGGCTCCAGGAAATGCTCGGAGTAGAACAGATCCTCGTGGGCATGGATCTTGTCCATGGAAGCGCGCAATCCCTGGGCCCCGTCGAGCAGCTCGCCGAGCTTGTCCTTGAGCAGTTGCGTGTAGAGCAGCTGCTTGGCGTATTTCCATTCGTACAACGCCTTGGATTCATCCAGGCCTTCGTAGCACTGGAGACGGACCAGGGGCACGTCGAGCAGGGTCGCACAGGTCTTGGCGAGTTCGGTCTTGCCCACCCCGGCAGGGCCTTCGACCAGTACCGGCTTTTCCAGGTTGTGCGCAAGATACACGCAGGTCGCTATCCGCTCGTCGCAGATATAACCCTGGCGTTCGAAGGCGGAGGCCACTTCGGCAATCGAGGAAAAGTGCGTTTCGCGGAGTTCTTTCATGGGCCATCCGGTTTCAGGCGCCGCGCCGGGAGGGTCGCGCCGTAAGCGCAAATTATACCCGAGCACCGGTTCACCCCGCCGCGCATCCGAGACCCCCGGGTTTCGCTGGTGCTGTGCGCTGGTTGGTTGTTCGGGCCGGAAATCCGTTGCAAACTTGCGGCGCATCGAGATCCTGCCAGCCAGCAATCAGCGGCGATAAGAACGCAAACAGGTACTGGACAACGTCGGTTGGCAAGGGAGCCAGGTCCAGGTAACAGTCGCAGGGGAGCCCGTTACCGTGAATCCCAATAAAGCCCTGGGCGGCGCACTGCTCGCCGCCTGCCCCTGGCTGTCGTCCTGCGGCCCGGCGCCGCCCACGCTGCGGGCAGCGGCCATCGCCTGGCCGGGCTATGAACCCCTGTTCGTGGCCGAGGCCGCCGGCTATCTGCCCGCCGATTGACCCCTCGACCAACCGGAATTCCCGCCATGTCCCGCCACCCGGCCCGCGAAATCGACATCCGCTACTTGATTCCCGCGCTGGCCGTGACGGTACTGCTGGTCGCTACCCCGGTGTTGATGAGCATCGAGTACCACAGCCGCAAAAGCGCCGCCGAAAGCCAAGCGCTGGCCGGCTGGCATCACAACATGCTGCGTATTCAACGCCTGCTGGAGAGCGGCGTTGCGGGGCAATCCGCCGCGGCCCCGGCAGAGACCCTGTTCAGTCTGTTCAACGATACGCCCGGACTACAGTACCTGGCCGCGGTGGATACTTCGGCGCGGATCCGCCACGCCAATCGACGCGGGTTGCCGGGCCAGACGGCCGCGGCGCTGCCGGGATTCGACCCGGCAGCGCTACAGGCGAAGCAGCTGACCGGCCGGGCCGGCGCCATCGGCCTGGATCCGGACGGCCATATCCGCGGTTATTATCCACTGGCTCTGGCCCAGCCCACGGCCGATGTGCGTCCCTCGCCCGATGCCCTGCTGTACCTGGACTTCGACAGCTCGGGGTTGATCGCGCCGCTGCGCCACCAGCTGCTGCGCCAGACCGGTATATTCGCGGCGGTAATCTTTGTCGGGTTACTCGGCGCCGTGCTCTTCGCGCAACGCCATGTCAACCGACCGATCGCCACCATCACTCGAGCGGTACGGGAATTCCATCCCGGGAAGCCCTTCACCACCATCCCGCTCACCGGTCGGGGACCGCTGAATCGTCTCGCCCGCGCCTTCGAGAAAGGCGCGCGATCGCTCAACGACAGCATCCTCGAAACCGAACGGCGCGAAAATCGCCTGGAGCGAATCCTGGAATCCATCGGCGACGCAGTGATCATCACCGATGCCGGCGGCCGCATCGAACGCGTCAACGCAGTCGCCGAAAGCCTCACCGGCTGGCCGCGGGAGGCAGCGCTGGGCCGTCTGGTCAGCGAGATTTTCGCGCCCTTCAGCGCACTGGACGGACGCCCGCTGCCGAACCCAGCGCTCCAGGTACTCGAAACCCGCGCACCGGTGCAGCTCGCCAATCACGCGACGATCATCGCGCGCGACGGGCACCGCTATCAGATCGCCGATACCGCCGCCCCGGTTCGCGCCCCCGACGGCGGCCTGGAGGGCGTCGTACTGGTGTTTCACGACGTCAGCGAAGCCTACCGGCTGCGCGAGGAACAGCGCATCGCCGCAGTGGCCTTCGATACCGGTGCTCCGCAGCTGGTCGCGGATCGGCTCGGGCGCGTCATCCGGGTCAATCAGGCGTGCCTCGATCTGGGCGGCTACTCGCGGGAGGAGATGCTGGGATTTCGCCTGGTGGGCGATATCTTCATCGGCCAGGACAGTCCGGGACTGGGTGAGTTCCTCGCTGGCCGGGCCGACTTCGACACCTGGAGCGGACCCACCTGGTGGCGGCGCAAGAACGGTGAGCGGGTCAATATCTGGGTCACCGACAGCATCATCCGCGATGCCCAGGGCGAGATCTCCTATTTCGTGATCAGCGCCATCGACACCACGGAACTGGTCAAGGCCGCCGGCGCCCTGGCGGAAACCCAGGACAACTACCAGCGCCTGATCGAATCCATCAACGATGGCATCGCCATCATCCAGCAACAGCGAATCGTCGACTGCAATCAGCAACTCGCTGCGTTTCTGGGGAGAGAACGCGAGCAAATCGTCGACCATCCGGTTGAGCAGCTTTCGCTCCCCAGGCAATTGGACGACTCGGATTCCGGCGCCAAGGCGCGTGCGCTGTTCGACGAGGTCATCGCCCAGGGCGAGGGCCGCGTCGACTGGTCGATGATGCGCGCGGATGGCACACCCATCATCCTCGAGGCCACGCTGAGCAGGATCCTCTGGCACGGCGAGCCGGCGATGTTCGCGGTGACGCGTGACGTGACCGAGCGCCACCAACTGGAAGCGGAGCGGCAGCACCTGCTGGCGGCACTCGGCCGCAGCGAAGAGATGCTGCGTCTGGCCAGCGCCGCCTACGGCATCGCCGCCTGGGAGCTGAATCCGGAGGGCGGCGCCCTGACCTGGGCCCAAGACGCCGAAATCGTCCTCGGCGTGGACCGCGGCAGGCTGGCGGCGACCCACGCCGAGGTACTGCGGCTGATACATCCGGCGGACCGGGAGGCATTCGACACCGCAGTACAGAACGCGCTGGCGGAGGCGACCGCCTTCCGCGTCGAGTTCCGCGCCATCGTCCCGGGACGGGAGAGGCGCTGGTTCCGCAGCCAGGGTGAGTGCCGGCGGGACGAGTCCGGCGCCGTTCGGCTGTTCGGCGCAATCGCCGATATCAGCGACTACCGGAAAGCGCAGGAAGATATCGAACAGCTCGCCTTTCACGATCCGCTGACCAACCTGGCCAACCGCCGCCTCCTGCTCGACCGCCTCCAGCACGCCTTGCGCCAAGCCCAGCGCAGCGGCCAATGGGGCGCCGTGTTGTTCGTCGATCTCGACCGCTTCAAGCTGCTCAACGATAGTCTGGGGCACAGCGCCGGAGACGCCCTGCTGCAACAGGTTGGCCAGCGTTGCGCTGACGCCGTGCGCGGCGCGGATACCGTGGCCCGCCTGGGCGGCGACGAATTCGTGATCCTGGTGATCGATCTGAGTGACAATCCGGATGCGGCCATCAGCCACGCCGGGAGGATCGCGGCCAAACTCCGCGAGCGACTGAACCTCGCCTATCCGATCGGCGGCCACGACTACCATCTGAGCGCCAGTATCGGCATCGCCCTTTTTCCACGCGATGGCAATACCGCCGAGGAACTGCTGCGCCATGCCGACGTCGCCATGTACCAGACCAAACAGCGCGGGCGCGACGGCATGACCTTCTATCAACCCAGCCAGATGAGCCACACCAACCGCCGCCTCGAACTCGAACGCGACCTGCGCAAGGCGCTGGAGCTTGACCAGCTGCTGCTCCACTACCAGCCCAAGGTCGGCGCCGGCGGCGAGGTCATCGGCGCCGAGGCACTGCTGCGTTGGCAGCATCCAGAGCACGGCATGGTACCGCCCCTGGACTTCATTTCCATCGCAGAGGAAACCGGTCTGATCTATCCAATCGGCGAGTACGTCCTGCGCACCGCCTGCGCGCAACTGGCGCGCTGGCGCGAGCGGGCTCCGCAGCGGACCCTCAGCCTGGCGGTCAATGTCAGCCCGCACCAGTTTCGTCGCGCCGACTTCGCGGCCAGCGTGACCGAAGCCGTGCGCGACTTCCGCGTCCCGGCCAATGCGCTGATCGTGGAGATCACCGAGAACGCCATGCTCGACGGCATCGACCTGGTGATCGCCCGTCTGCGGGATCTCAAGGCACTCGGCGTGGCGGTGTCGGTCGACGACTTCGGCACGGGGTACTCTTCCCTGTATTACCTCAAGAACCTGCCCCTCGACGAGATCAAGATCGACCAGTCCTACATCCGTGACCTGCTCGATGACGCCAACGACGCCGCCATCGTCGAGAGCATCATCGCCATCGCCCGCAACCTCAAACTGCGTACGGTCGCCGAAGGGGTGGAAACCGCGATCCAAGCGGAAACCCTGCGCGCCCTGGGTTGCAACGTCCACCAGGGCTACCATTATTCGCGGCCGCTGCCGCTGGACGAGTTCGAGGCATTCGCCCGCCTTTGAGGCCCCGGCGGCACCCGCCCTTGCGCACCGCCGGGCGTGCGCCTAACCTGCCTCGATGAACGATGACGAGACGGATTTCCGCGCCCTGATGGCCGACGTGGCGCCGCTGCGCCAGGCTGAGCGGCTCGCCGAGCGCAGCCCCCGCAGCCCCTCACCGGGCCAGGAGCTGCGCCGTCGGGCGGCAGCGCGGGAACGCGAACGCGACGGCAACTACCTGGCCCGCGCCGAGCAGATCACACCCGTAGAGCCCTGGGCGGTATTGGAATGGCGGCGCGACGGGGTCCAACAGGGTGTCTATCGCAACCTGCGCCTGGGCCGCTACGCCATCGATTCCCGCCTCGACCTGCACCGCCACACCGTAGAGCAGGCACGCTTGGCGGTTTTCCAGTTCGCCCGCGATGCCCTGGCCCACGATATCCGCTGCGGACTGATCAGCCATGGCCGCGGTGAGCACCGAAGTCCACCGGCGTTGCTGAAAAGCTGCGTCAATCACTGGCTGCGCGAGCTCGACGAGGTGCTGGCCTTTCACAGCGCCGAGCGCCGTCACGGCGGCGTCGGCGCCACCTATGTACTGTTCCGCAAGAGCCAAAGAAAAAGCGGCGACAACCGCGAGCGGTTCGGCTCCCGCGCCGAGTAAGGGCGCGAGCAGCCCAGCGCTGCCAGCTGAATCATCAGGCCAGCCGGTACAGTGCCGGCGCTTCACTTTCCCGGAAGCATTCCCACAGCCCGGTTGGCTCCAGCCGTCATGGCGCGGTCACAAGTCGGTCATCCCAGGGTCACCGCAGCGTCAAGTTGCGGCGCCGACAATGGGCGGCGGCGGCCGCCGTCCGTACCGCCCGCAATGACCGACACACCGCCCATCAGATGAAGAAAGACCGCGATGGATGACCAGACTTCCGGCGAGTTCATTGAACATCGTCAGGACACCGATGTGACACCCGGCTCACCAGCCCGCCCCCGGACCGCCGAGCCCTTGCAGAGCATCCTGTCGAAGGCCATCAGCCGCAGAGCCCTGCTCAAAGGCGGTGTTGCAACCGGAGCCACCCTGGTGCTTGCACCGGGCGCCCTCTTGACTGCCGAACGCGCCGAGGCGCGCGGCCACTTTGGTTCGGAACGCCGCCTCACCTTCGAGACGATTCCGCCCGGCAACGAACCCGATGTGGTGGTGCCTTCCAACTATGCAGTAGACGTCCTGCTGCGCTGGGGCGACCCGCTGTTTCCCGATGCGCCGGCGTTCGATGTGAACAACCAGACCGGCGCGGCCCAGGCCCGCCAGTTCGGCTTCAATGCGGACCTGGTGCTCTGGTATCCACTGCCTGCGTTCGTCGCCCACTCTGTGAAGCGCAAGGAGCGGCTCGATGATAGTGCCAATCGGTTTCTGGGCATCGTCTATCCGCTGCTCAAGGATACCTACAGCCGGTCCGCCCTGGTGATCGTCAACCACGAATACACCACGGCGCCGGACATGTTTCCGGACTTCGATGCGAGCACCTACCCGACCGCCAACCAGACCGAAGTGGAGATCGAAGCCCACGGCTTTTCCATCGTCGAATTGCAACTCGATCACCAGGGCCGCTGGGAATTCAACCGCAGTTCTCCCTTCAACCGGCGTTCCACCGGCTCGACTCTGATCGACATCGCCGGCCCGCTGCGCGGCCACCCGATGATGCAGACCGCAAGCGACCCCACCGGCACCGAGGTGCGCGGCTCGCTCAACAACTGCGCCGGCGGCAAGACTCCCTGGGGCACCATCCTCACCTGCGAGGAGAATTTCGACCAATACTTTGCCAACTTCGACGCCGTGGTCGCGAATCACTCCGAGGTGGCCGCCCTCAGCCTGCGCATTCCGGCAACCAGCGGGGCGACCGAACGCGGCTGGGAGGCGCATGTGGCGCGCTTCGATCTGGCGCAGGATCCCAAGGAATACAACCGCTTCGGCTATGTGGTGGAAGTCGATCCCTATGACCCCGGTGCGCGCGCCAAGAAACGCACCGCCCTGGGCCGCTTCAAGCACGAAGCCGCCAGCGCCGCAGTCGCCGGGGACGGCCGGGTGGCCATCTACAGCGGTGACGACGCCCGCTTCGAGTATGTCTACAAGTTCATCAGCCGCGGCACCTACAACCGTCACGATCGCCGGGCCAACCTGGGCCTGCTCGACGAGGGCACCCTCTATGTGGCCCGCTTCGACGTGGGAGACACCGCCGGCGACGACCTGGGAACCGGAGTTTGGCTGGAGCTTTCCCCCAACAACCCGGCGCTCGCCGCCTGGACGCAGGAGGAGATTCTGCTCAACACCCGCGGTGCGGCGGACCTGGTAGAGGCCACCCCCATGGACCGCCCCGAAGACATCGAGGTCAGCCCCCAAACCGGCAGGGTCTATATCGCCCTGACCAACAATTCCAGGCGCACCGAACCCAACGAAGCCAACCCGAGAGTCGACAATCAGCACGGCCACGTCATCGAACTCATCGAGGACGGCGGCGACGCGGGAGCGCTGGCATTCAGCTGGAATATCCTGATCAAATGCGGCGATCCTGCCGTACCCGCGCACGATACGAGTTTCGGCGATCTGGCCGACCCGGTTGCGGCAGGCGTCAGCCCGATCTCCGATCCGGACAACCTGGTGCACGATGACGACGGCAACCTGTGGATCGCCACCGACGGCCAATTTTTCAGCGACAATGTCGGCTTCGGCCAGAACGACGGTATCTTCGCCGTCCGGGTCGATGGGGATAACCGGGGTCTGCTGCGCCAGTTTCTCTCCGGGGTGCCCGGCGGCGAAGTCTGCGGTCCGGAATTCTCTGGCGACAACAAGACCCTGTTCTGTGCCATCCAGCATCCTCACGACGGCCAAGCCTTCGAACAGGTATGGCCGCTTGGCGACCCGGATGGGGTTTCCAAGGCCAGCTTGATCGCGGTCCGCGAACGCCACCGCCACAAGATCGGCAGGTGACGGCTCCGATCGACCTGCAACGCAGACCGGCAACCCGCCGAATCCCGGAAATCCACTCCGGGCCGGCGGGCAGCCCGTCCCGGCCTCGGGGCGGGCTGCGGAGCCGCGCATCCGGAGATCACGGGCTCCACTTTTCAACAGACCGTCAGTCGGCTGCGGCGAGGCGTCGCACCGCCTGAAGAGACAGCTGGACGTTCTCTGCCGGCGAGACACCGCCGATGGTTTCGGCAATCCGGCCGTCGGGCGCGACAATGAAGGTCGTGCGCTCGGCAAAGCCGTGGCCGATCTCGATCCCGCGGGTATCCCTCATGCCGGGCCGGGCCTCGGCGACCGCAAGTCCGTAGGCGCGTGCGATCTTGCCGTCCGGGTCCGACGCCACCGGCAGCTTGCCGGCGCAGTACTCGGGATCGGACGAAAAATCGTTCAGGCGCTCGATGGAATCGAGCGATATACCGATCACGCTGGCACCCGCTGCCTGGAACTTTTCCAGGTTGAGTGCGAACTCGCGGGCCTGGAGATTACAGCCCCGCGTATAGGCGGACGGATAGAAATAGACCACCACCGTCCCGCGACCGAGGGCCTGGGCCAGCGAAAAGTCAAACGCCTCACCCGCGCGGGAGGCGCGGGCCTCGAACCTTGGCGCCACTGCTCCGGCTTCGAGCACCGCCCAGGCCGGCATCGCCAGAGCGGCGACCAGCAACATGACAAACCTGCGAATCAGCATGGGATCACCTGGCTGGATAGGTCTCGTCCAGCCATCCTGAATGCTGTCCGCGGGCCTGGCAAGGGCCGCGCCGGAGGCCCGCCAGCAATCCCTCCTCACCGCTGGCCGGCCGGGGCCTCAGCCGGGCGAGTGGCGGATACAACCTGCGGGAACCGGCACACCCGTTTTCGACGGCACAGGCGACAGCCATAATGACCGGGGCGCATCGCTTGGCCGGCCGGCTGCGGTTCGGCACGCGCCCGCGGAGGAACCACAGACTGGCTGCGCCCATGACTGCATCTATCCCCGGCGGTGAGGATCCCGAGTTGGACGCCCTGGCCGCGCTGCTCAGGGACCGGCGCCTGCTGGTGCTCACTGGCGCCGGCGCCAGTACCGACTGCGGCATCCCCGACTATCGCGGTGCCGACGGCGCCTGGAAGCGCCGCCAGCCGGTGCACTATCAGACCTTCGTCGGCAATATCGGGGCGCGCAGGCGCTATTGGGCGCGCAGCCTGATCGGCTGGCCGAGGATCGCCGGCGCTACACCCGGCCCCGCCCACCATGCCCTCGCCCGCCTGGAGCACGCCGGGCGCTTGCACTGCCTCATCACCCAGAATGTCGACGGTCTGCACGGCCGGGCCGGCAGTCGGGCGCTGATCGACCTCCACGGCTGTCTCGACCGGCTGGAGTGCCTGGACTGCGGGCGATGGCTGAACCGGCATCGCTTCCAGGAAGACCTGTTGCGTCTCAATCCCGGCTGGCAGGACCTGGGCGTCGAGTTCGCCCCCGATGGCGACGCCGATCTGGAGGACCTCGACTTCACCGCTTTCGAGGTGCCTGACTGCCCGGCCTGCGGCGGCATGCTCAAGCCGGCCGTGACTTTCTTCGGGGAGAACGTGCCCCGCCCCCGCGTCGCGGAGGCCTTCGCCCGGCTTGAAGAGGCCGAAGCCCTGCTGGTCATCGGCTCCTCGCTGATGGTCCTGTCCGGCTACCGCTTCGTGCGCGCCGCCCACGCCGCCGGCAAGCCCGTGGCCGCCATCAACCTGGGCCGCACCCGTGGCGACGCCGAATTTGTGCTCAAGCTCGAGCGCCCCTGCGGCGAGGCCCTCGCAGAGCTGGTCCGGCGGCTGCTGGTATAGATCCGAGTTGACCGATCAGCTCTGCGTGGCGACCAGCGCGGACCACCGGAAAGCTGTACCACGCCGTATTACGCGATACCAAGGGGCCATGGTTCCTGGCCCCCCCCCAGGCGGCCCCTGCCGTAACCGACTCCCCGGGCACCATCCGTAGCGCCCGAGCTGCCCGAGCATAGATTTCACGGGGCTCGCCGGGCGTTTCGAGCGCACTCGAGCAGGAGCATCCAACGCGCTACACCGCGCCGGACTCGATGGCGGCTACCACTGAGGCCACTTCCACGGCAACGCTGCCGGCACACTGGCGAGGCCAGTAGAGGCCCAGTGTCTCTGTTTGCGAACACTAAAAATATCTAATTAACAGACAGTTGCAGATATTCCCCCAATTGGTGTCGCAATTCGGCAACGAAAATCTCTGCCGAGATCGGCCCTTTCGTTCACACGCGCATAAACCTGTTACCAAAACGCAACACTTTTCAGTTTTCGCCCGGAGAAAGAAGTCTGCCGATAGACATTTATTTTTTAATTTTCAATTTCTTACATTCTTATCAAGGCATCAATAGAAGAGCTGGCATGCATGTTGCCCATTGGCATCTGTAGACGCAGTCAGTGACCCATCCAGGGTCTGGCGTCTAACCAAGCCCCAACCTGAGTCACCTGAATACCGGCAAAGGGGCACCGCGAGAGAGCGTCGCAAAGACGCACTTCCGCCTCACCTGTGAAGGAGAGTAACCATGCCATTGAACAAAAGATCGCTCAGTAAGAAGACACATCCGCTGATCGTGGGTTCGACCGCGCTGGCGCTGATTCTCGGCAGTGGACTGACTCGCGCCACTGACCTTGCGGCAGATGTAGACGTATCAGCCGGCGCAGATGCAGCGGCCGGCGTCGATGCGGTTTCCGGAATCGACGCCGGGATCGATACCGGCGCCGGAGTTGATGCCGCCGCCGGGGTGGATGCCACCGCCGGGGTGGACGCCGCCGCCGGAGTCGATGCCACCGCAGGGGTCGATGCCACCGCAGGGGTCGATGCCGGCGTTGATGCTGCCGCAGGAGCGGACGCCACTACCGGAATCGATGCCGCCTCGGGTGCAGACGCCAGCGCAGGTGCAGACGCCAGCGCGGGTGTTGAAGGCATTGGCGATGCCGCCGCCGAGGCCGACGCAGCCGCCGGCGCAACGCTGGACGGCGTGGACGCCACTGCCGACGCCGCCGCATCTTCCGACGCTTCGGCCAACTTCGAAGGCGGCCTGGTCGGTGCCGAAAGCAGCGCTACCGCCGAATCATCCGCGCTCGAAAGCGGGGTTGAGGCATCGGCAACCTCGAGCTCGAGCGCAAGCGTAACGGGCTCGACCGATGGCGCCATCAGCGCCGAGAGCAGTTCATCGGCGAATGCGAGTGCGACCCTGGGCGACACCACGGCTACAGGGGAAGCCTCCGCGAGCGCCGACGCCTCGGCTTCCTTGGACGATGGAGCCATCAGCGCCGAGAGCGGGGCGGCTGCAACCGCAGAGGCATCGCTGGACGACGCTGCCAGCATCAGTGACGTCTCAGCCTCCTCCGAAGCAGACGCATCCGTTTCTGTCGACGAGGGTACGGCCAGTGCCGAAAGCGGTGCTTCCGCAGACGCCAGCATGACCCTGGATGACGCGGCTGGCACCAGCGGCGCCTCAGCCTCCTCCGAAGCAGACGCATCCGTTTCTGTCGACGAGGGTACGGCCAGTGCCGAAAGCGGCGCTTCCGCAGACGTTGAAGTTTCCGCATCCGAGAATCCGGATGCTGGACTTGGCGGTAGCGAAGACAGCGGCGTCGATGGCACGGCAGACCCGGCAGAACTCGCCGACGAAACCGACGGCATCGCCGGATCGACCGAAGCAGAGGCCGACGCAACCATCGGCACCTCGGAAGCCGAAACTCCGGTAACCGAGACCGAAGTCGGCGCGACGGCGAACGGCAGTGCACAAGGCGTCAGCGATGACGGCGGCTCCGTTTCCGCCAGCGTCAACAGCCAGGCTTCGGCCAGCCTGTACACGGACGCTGACGGCGTCGTTCAGGGCACCTCGAATGGCGATGCCAGCGCCAACCTGGAAGCGGATTCCGGAACCGTCTCGACCTCCACCACCGCGACGGGCACAAGCGGCACTGAAAGCCAGGGCGTGGAGGCGCAGGCCGATGCCAGCACCCAGAGTGAGGCCAGCGCCGAACTGGATGCTACCGGCACGGCGAATGCCACTTCGCAGGCTGGCGCCAGCACTTCCGCGGCGGCCAACGAGCAAGGTGGTCTGGCACTCGCCCAGTCTTTGGGCGCAGCCCAAGCCGGCACCGCAACTGAAGCCGGCGTCACTCAGGCTGCCACCGCTGCAGCGTCGGCTGCCGCCGCCGCTTTTGCGGTCGCCGCTGACGGCTCGGTAAACGCAGCGGTAGCCACTTCCGTGGAAGCAGCCGCCGACGCCGCCGGGATGGCTACCGAGCAGGCCTCGCAGGTCGTTGAAGCCAGCTCCGTGGCCGAAGCCGAAGCTTTCATAGGCGAGGCCAACGAGGCCGCGGTCAATGCCAAAGCGGCTGCCGCTGCTGCCGCGGAAGCGGCCGCAATCGACGGCAGCCCGGAGTCCCAGGTGGCCGCCGGGGTAGCCGCCGAAGCCGCGGGCCAGGCCCAGGCGGTGAGCGAGACTGCTGCCAGCTACGTTCAGGCCCGTTCGGATTCCTGGGCGAAAACCATCGACACCCCGCACATGACCAAGACCATGGCGCACAGCCGGAGCATGGCCAACGCGCCCGGTGAGGGGCACGCGGTGGGCCACAGCCTGTCCCAGGCCAAGGCCATCAACACGCCTGGCAATACCTCGGTCAGCACCATGACCCAATCGATGGCCAAGGCGACAGGTAACGCCGAAGCCGAAGCCGAAGCCAACGCAACGGCCGAGTTCGATATGACCGAAACCGAGTCCACCATGGATACCGGTGATGACGCGAACCCGCAGGCTCAGGTTCAGGCCGAAGCCGAATCTGGCGCCTGGGTGAGCATCGATCAGGAATCCGGTGAGGGCGCCACGGAAGCCGTGCAGTGAATGCACCGGGCAAGGAGCGCCCGTAGCACCGGAGAGCCGGGCGAGCGCAACGGATGCGCCTGCCCGGCCCTCTTTGTGATACCTGAACCCGCAGCGCTGTGAACATCGGAAGCATTGGCAGCACGTCCTTACCCTAGAGAGGAAAACCCATGATCACTCGTATTCTGACCACACCGACGGCCATGGCTCTGCTGGCCATGCTGTGTCTCACCCTCTGGCTGCTGTGGATTCCCGCACAGGCAGATCAATCCCTGGATGCCGACGTGATTACCGCGGCTGAGGATCCAGACACCAGCCAGATAGAAAGCCGCACCGAGGCGAGGTCTTCGGCCTCGGCTTCCGCGAGCGCGTCGAGCAAATCCGGAAAGCGCGGCGACGGCAACTGCCAGGCCAATGCATCCTCACGCGCCGAAGCGAAATCCGGAAATCAGCGCGATGTCCAGGAGGACGAAGACCATGCCGAGGAATCGGGCAGCGGCTGCCGCGCCGAGGCGGAGGCTCGGGCTCGAGCCCACAGCGATGACCACCGTAAGGACTGACCAGGCCGCCCGATGCGGTGGGCGGAAACCTTGACGAGCAGTAGCAGAGGGAGATCTACGGATGAAAAAAGCAACGACCATCTTGCGACCAGCCGGCTGGCTGATCTGCGGCCTCGCAAGCTTGCTGGCCGGCTGTTCCAGCCTCGATGGCGTCCCCCGCGAGGCGGGACTTTATGCGGTCGAGCATGACGTGCCCACGCGGCTCGATGGCGATCCCCAGTGGGAGCGCGAGACTTGGGAAGAACGATCCAACTTTTCTCCGGGAGTTTCCTTCCTGATTCGCGACAGCCAGCTTGCCACCGGCAGCCCGGAACAGTTGATCCAGCTTCACAAGGTCGGCTGGGTGCGCAGCGAGATCACCCCGGCGGGAGAAATCCAACCGAGAGCCGGTAGTCAGTGGGCCAACGCCCGGATCGAGGAACTCCGGGTAGCTGTGCAGTTATCCCGGCACGACGACCACAAGGACGTCATCCGGGTGACGCCCCTGGGCGCGCTGACGCCCGGACTCTACACCCTGAGCACGCAGCCGCCCGCAGGTATCCAGGCTCGCTTCGGCGTGCAGTGGCCCGGGGTCGATCGCCGGGCATACGCCGCGGCGCACTGCGTGGACCGTTATCCGGAGAGCCCGGAAAAGTATCGAACCTGTGCGGAACAGGACCTGGAGATCGCCAGTCGGCAGCTCAGGGTTCACCTGGTCAAGCCCGAGGCCCACAACCTGCCCGGACAACCTCGCCAGTTGGTCGTCAAGGGCGTGGTGATCAACACCTCGGATCGCAGCTCCCGGATTCCCCCGCTCCAGGGACGACTGGTGAACCGCCAGGGTGTCGTCATCAAACGCTGGGAGTTCCTCACCGACACCAGCTCACTGGCACCGGGCGCTTCTGTGCCTTTCGAAACCCGGGTGACAAACCCACCGCTGGGTGCCAGCGATGTGCAAGTGACCTTCGAATCTTTCCAACCCTCGCTCGGGCAAACGACCGGGCAAGGCAGATAACCCCCGCCAAGTACTGAGGAGTCAAAACCGATGAAAACAAACCCTCTCCACCGCGCCGCCGCCTTGAGCGCAATCGCAGTTGCCACCGGGGCTGTCACGCCCGCGGCCTCGGGATCCGCGTGGACCCGACCGGACGGCGATCTGTTGATACTCGTACCAACTTCCTACACCTATGCCGACGAGTCTTTCGACAGCAGCGGTGATCGCGTGGACCGGACGGACGAGTTCACCATGGTGGAATTCAGTCCACTCATCGAATACGGCGTCACCGACAGCTTCACTCTGGGTATGCAGCCCAAGTACCGCAAGGTCTGGATCGAGTCTGCCGAGGGCATGACGGACAGCAATTCGGGGCTTGCGGAGTCGGACTTCTTCGCCCGCCAGCGACTCTGGGGCCGGAACGAGGCCTCCCTCGCCCTGCAGGTCGGCGCCAAGGTCCCCATCAGCCCGGATGAGGACGCCAATGTCGCCCTGGGACGGGATCAGTACGATGGAGAGATCAAGCTCGCTTATGGCAATCGCCACACCCTGGGCAACGGTCGCATCTTCTACAGCGGCGAGGCCGGCTACACCAAACGCTGGGAGGTGCCGGCCGACGAAGCCTTTTTCAATGCCTTCATCGGCTGGGCGCCGGGCGGTTCTTCGTGGTCGTTCATCCTGCGTTCCGCCAATACCGTCAGCGTGGGTAACGACGACGACAACGATGAAGAGGTACTGACCACCTTTCCGGACTACAAGCGCTATGCGGCGCAGTTGATGACCAGCTACCGATTCAGCAACTCGGTATCCCTGGTTGGCGGGGTCTCCACCACCTACGCGGGAGAAAACGTGGGGATCGGGCAGACCGGCTTCGTCGCTCTTTCAGTTCCCTATACCTTCTGATCCCGACCAAGCTGCGCGCAGGTCTCGCGACCGGCCTGCGCGCAGCGATTCCCGGCTATTTCAGTTATTCTCTCCGCCCCGGTTACGGAATGCACTGGGGTTGATCTCGTGGCGCTTGACCAGTTTATGCAGGTCAGATCGGTTCCGGTCGGCCAACTCTGCGGCCTGCGTCATGTTGCCCTTGGTCACCGCGAGTAGCTGGGTGAGGTACTGCCGTTCGAAATCCCGGCGGGCATCGTTGAAGGAGCGAACCCGAGGTCCCGTATCCAGCGGCAGCGCCTGCTGCACCAGGGCTTCCGGAATGACCGGCCCGCGACTCAAGGCAAACAATCGCTCCATGACATTCTGCAATTGACGAACATTGCCCGGCCATTGGTAGCCGAGCAGCAACTCGAGAGCCTGGGGAGAAAGCACCCTCTCCTGCTTGTTGCCGCGCCGGGCAATATCCCGCAAAAAATGCTCGGCGAGTATGGGAATATCCTCCAGCCGTTCGCGAAGTGGGGGAATATGCAAACTGACAACGTTCAACCGATAGTAAAGATCTTCTCGGAAAGTCCCCTCTCCGATCGAGGCATCCAGGTCGACGTGGGTTGCGGAAATCACCCGGATGTCAATGTCGATCTGCTCGCGGGCACCGAGGGGCCGCAGCTGCCCTTCCTGGAGCACGCGCAATAATTTTGCCTGCAACGGCAAAGGCATATCCCCAATCTCATCGAGCAGCAGAGTGCCGCCATCGGCGGAGGCGAATAATCCCTGCCGATCGCGGTTCGCACCCGTGAACGCCCCTTTGGTATGCCCGAACAGTTCGGATTCGAGCAGCTCGCTGGGGATCGCGCTGCAATTGATTGCAACGAAGGGCGCTTCGGACCGCGCGCTGTAGGTGTGGATGAACTCGGCGAGCAATTCCTTACCGGTCCCGCTCTCGCCCGTAATGAGAATATTGGCCTCGCTCTCCGCATAGAGGCCCGCCTGCTCGAGCACCTCGAACATCCGCGCAGAGCGGGTCAGCAAACGCGTATCTTCCGCCGATTTCCGGTGCTCACCCCCCGCACGGAGATCAATGGCCTTTTTCAGGACGGACTGTAGTTCGCTAGGGTCGACAGGCTTGGTGAGAAACGAGAACACGCCTTTCATCGTGGCATCCACGGCTTCCCGAATAGTACCGTGGGCCGTGATCATGATCACCGGAATGCTCGGCCAGCGCTCACACACTTTCTCGAAAAGTTCGAGCCCATCCATGGGCTGCATGCGCAAGTCGCTGACCAGCGCGTGGACCGTGTTCTTCTCCAGTAACCGAAGCGCTGCGTCCCCCGATGCTGCGCACAGGGTGGCATAGCCAAACGACTCCAGACGGATCTCCAACAACTGGAGCAGTCCGGGATCATCGTCCACCAGCAGTATGGTCGGCTGGTTCATCGCCCCCCTCCATTATGGTGAATATCATCGATATCGGCTTCGATGTCCCTAATGCCGTTGATGGTCCTTTCGAGCTCCGCCTTGAGCTGTTCGTTGCGGGTCTCCAGGAGACGCGAGCTCCGGTCCAGCGCGGCCATCAGAGCGATCAACTGGCGCTGCTCCTCCGCCAGCGCCTCGGTGCTGGCAACAGCATTCAAAGCCTCGCGCAACAGGCCGGGAGTCAATTCGGGCTCACAGCTGGCCAGAGCCAGCTTTTTCAAGTCATCACTCAATGTGCGCTCTCCCTGAATTTGTTCGAGGCGCTGCAATTTTGCTTTCCGCTCCTCCGTCGAGAGTTGGCACTCCGCATGCCGCTCCCGTAGCCACCGGTCAACGGCCGATTCCGTGGATCTGGCGGAGGTTTCACCCGCGATCATCGACCGCGGCGCAACCTCATCGGAAATCTGCTGACCAGTGGCGCCCGAATGACACCCCTGAACGAAAACACCGAGGAAGGACAGAACAACCAGAACAGGACGCATAGTATTTTTCCTTACCTCAGGGACATCGGGAAATGGAGGATGAATTCCGCGCCCCTCCCGGGGGTGGACCGGGTTTCGATCCAGCCATTGAGCAGGTGCACGCACTCGAGGACTATCGACAGCCCCATGCCGGTCTGGGCGCCGCGCTCCCGAGGATCATTGGCTCCGGAGAAAAATGGCGTATAGATATGCGCCACCTCGTCCGGCGCTATCCCGGGCCCGTTATCGGCGACGGTCAGTCGCCATTCGTCCTCCCCCAGCTTCCATTGAATGGCGATATCACCGCCGTTGGGGATGAACTGAAAGGCATTACTCACCAGGTTTCTGAGGATCATCTCCAGCAATCTCGGATCCGAACGCACCACCGGCGACGGCCCGGAGATGTCCCAGCGCGGCTTCTTGTTCGGATTAGAGGCCTCCAGGCGCGCCCGGGTCACTTCGCACAGTGCCTGGATATCCACCTCCTCCAACCGGGTCAGAAGCCCATAAGAAACGGCGTTGTAGTTCAGCAGCTGCTCGATCAGGTGTTCCAGATTCCTGGCATTGGTACGCAATACCGTCAGGATCGATCGTTGCCGGGAAGTCAAGGGTCCGGGCACCTCCTCGTCCAGTAGGCTGCCGGCTTCGATGATCGCGGCGATGGGTGTTTTCAGTTCATGGGTGACGTGCTGAATGAATGCCATCGTCTGGCGCTCGCTGCTGAGTATCTGCTTGCGCATCCATTCGAGATTGCGCCCCAAGCCGGCGAGGTCCGCCGGGCCTTCGATCTCGATCGGCACCTCCCAATCCTGTTCGGCAAGCCGCTGGATCGCCTGACTCAAGCGCCACAGGGGGCGCGACACCATGTAGTTGCCGATGATCATCAACCCCAGGGTGCCCGGCAGGGCCAGCGCAGTGAGCACGGATAGCTGGCGGACGATCCGGTTGAAAGCCTGCTCGCCTTCCATCAGCGCGCGGCGCCGATAGGCCTCGACCTGCTTGGCGATACCTTCTCCCAACGACACCAACAACTGCAGCGAGGCGGCCAAATCCTGGCTGGCGCCTCCCTCCTCGAAGAGCACGCCCTCGATCTCCGCGGCGGTGTCCTGCAGCGCCTCCAAGGTGACCTGGCTTTCTCGGCTATCGAGCATCGAACGCAGCGAATTCACGCTGGCCGCCATGGCGTCGGCTTTCTGTCGATAGAGGTCGAGAAAGCTGGCCTCTTGCAGCAACGCATATTGCCGCGACAGTCGCACCATTTCCTTGATGTGCTCGGCGACCGTGCCGCCCTCTGCGCCCACCCGATCGACACGCTCGAGCAGCGCGCGCTGGCTGCTGTTCTGCTGCTGCAGGGACAGCCCCGCATAGGTCACCGCGAGCAACAGCGGAAGCACCGACAGGATGGTGGCTGCCACCCATTGCTGCAACAACGAGAAGCGTCCGATGAGCACCTTGGTCCGGGGTCGGCCGCTACCGTCGCGGGGAATGTCCGTCACGTTGGCGTTGCCTAAATGAAACAACGTAACTATATGACATAACTTAGATAAAAATCCAGATTGTGGAAATTGTCTGCAAATGGAAACATATGCTTTACGCCCTACGAAACACTGGGAGTGCACGCTTCGGCCGCTGCGGAAGCGCGCCTCGTGGCGAACCCCCAGAGGCCAGCGCACTCCGGGAGAGTGTCACCGATCTGGGTGCCGAGGGCGACGAGCTGGACAACTTTCCATGCAAGAAGGGGTATGAGGCTGTCCTCGCGAAGGGCGTGATCGAGTAGCTGGCGCATCCATTGCGGCACCCAGGGTGGTTGGATGCGACCCCGTCGTCCATCGATCCGGCGCGGCATCCCAGCAGCTCAGGCGCGGTCAGCTCGCGGATCAGGTGGCGGCCCATCTGATCCTACCCATCCCCGGCGGACACTCTGTTAAACGAAAGACTACGCGACAGAGGTGGACCATGGCCAAGCAAACGAAACAACCCAAGACAACCCGCCGGCATCATTCTTCGGAATACCGGGCAGAAGCACTGGGGTTGGCGGACCGGGTTGGCGTGGCCGCAGCGGGAAATGTGCGCCAGCGCGGCCTCGATGTCGCCGGTCTTGGGACCGCCCTGACCATAGCGCGCCCGTGCCTTGCGCCGGGTCTTGCCCCAATGGCCCCACCAGCGCAGATCGATATCGGGCAACCAGAACTCGCCGACCTGCTTCATGCGGTCTCGCTCACGCATACCCTCTGCCACTCCGCCTCCATGCGATCGCCCGTCTCACTTGCCGCGGTCCAGTTGGGCTTGCGCTTCTCGGCAAAGGCCTTGGGCCCCTCGACAAAATCCGCGCTGCGGTACATGGCAGCAACGCTGTCGAGCTGCTGGGCCATGGCCTGTTCGAGATTGGCTTCGTCGAGGCCACGCAACACCGCCTCCTTGCGGGCCCGAATCGACAGCGGCGCGCACTCCAGGATCAGCCCGGCCCAGCGCTGCGCGGCATCCAGTAATTCAGCCGCTGGTACCACCTCGTTGACGAAGCCGAGTTCCTTGTCTTCCGCGGCGCTCACCCGCCGCCCGGGAACCTTTCGATTGGCTCGACGCGCCGGCCCACGCACATCCTGTTACTGCTGGTCGCCCTGCTGGTACCCGCCTATCTGCTGATGTGCCAGCGGCACACCGGGCCGGATGCCGCTGACCTTTGCCAGGTGATCTACCAGCCCCAACTGGAGCGCGCCCGGGGGGGGGGGGGCGAGCAGCAGTTGCGTGAAGACCTGGATCGGCACGGACTGGAAATACAGCGGCAATTGGAAGGCACCGGCGATTCGGAGTAGCGCCCTGCTGCCCCAGGGGCAGGCTACCTGGACCATGGGAGCAGGGCCCTGGCGGCCCGCCGGTTGGGGCGCCTTGCACAGCGCTCGCGCGGCCGCTAAGTTAGGACTGCCGGCAGGAAGCCGGCGCTCGGGCTGTTAGCCGGCCCGCCAGCAATCCCTCCGCACCGCTGGCCGACCGGGATCTCAGTCGGCGAGTGACAGCTACAACCCCCGGGAACCGGCACCTCCTGCTGAAATGCGTACTGACAAGCCTCTGAGTTGACGCAAAATAGGCGCCATTACCATGTCCAACGATACGATGACTGCCTATGCCGACGAGCTGTCCGACCTGATGCGTGCCGGCGCGCAGCGGATCATCAAGCAGGCCGGGCTAGTGGGCCACTAGCCGGAGATCACCATGAACCCAGCAGAGATGCATCTGGCCGCCACCTGTAGGCATTTTGCGCTGGTGGTGGCCGGGCACGATCCCTTTCCGACCCGATTCCCAAAAAGTCGCGATCCGTTCCACGCCCTGGTGCGTGCGGTGGTATTCCAGCAACTCTCGGGCAAGGCGGCCGCTACCATTCACGGGCGTTTTCTGGCGCTCTACCCGGGCAAGGCGCATCCGCTGCCGGAGGATGTGCTGGGCACCCCTGGCGAAACCCTGCGCGGCGCCGGGCTTTCGCGGCAGAAGATCGCGGCGATCCGGGATATCGCGCTGAAGCGCAGCGAGGGCCTGATTCCCGGAGCGCGCACGCTGGCGCGGCTCGGCGACGAGGAGATCATCGCGCGCCTGACCGGGGCGCGCGGGGTGGGACGCTGGACGGTGGAGATGTATCTGATCTTCACCCTGGGGCGACCGGACGTGCTGCCGGTCGACGATCTCGGCGTGCGCAGGGGGGCGGAGCAACTGTTGCGGCGCAGCTTCACACCGAAAACGCTGGCGGCTTACGGGCGGCGCTGGGCGCCCTATCGCAGCGCGGCGGCCTGGCACCTGTGGCGCATTGCCGACACCACCCTGCCCTGAGGCTTGCGCATCGGGGGCTGCGCCCTGCACGGCGTGCATCTGGTCTATCATGTCTCACCGAGAGTCGCCGGCATGTTTCCCTGTGCGTTTGCGCATGGCCTGCGAAACCCATCTTTGCAGTAGGACCGGGTTGGTGTGGTATCGGATCGATTTGCAGAAGGCCCTTGTGGCTTGGGTGAGTAACAGCGTCGCGGATCGCACCGCCCGGCGGACCGACCGCCGATGACGCCGGAGACAACGGATCCCCGGCGGGATGATCCGGATCCCGAAGAGCGCGCGTTTTCGCTGTTGGTGCTGTGTCTGTTGAGCCTGGTGGTGGGGTTGGTGACCGGCTTTGGCGCCATCGCCTTCCGGGCGCTCACCGCGCTGTTCCACAACCTCTTCTTCCTCGGCCAGTTCAGCTTCAGCTACGACGCCAATCTGTTCACCCCGGAGAGTCCCTGGGGGGCGGCGATCGTGCTGGCACCGGTGATCGGCGGCCTGGGCGTGGTCTGGCTGGTACGCAACTTCGCGCCCGAGGCTCGCGGCCACGGCGTGCCCGAGGTGATGAATGCCATCTACTACGCCGAGGGCCGTATCCGCTCGCCCGTGGTGCTGGTCAAGTCGCTCGCCTCGGCGCTATCCATTGGCAGTGGGGCCGCGGTAGGCCGTGAGGGGCCGATCATTCAGATCGGTTCGGCCATAGGTTCGACCTTCGGACAGTTGATCCGGGTCGCCGTCTGGCAACGCGTGACCCTGGTGGCGGCCGGCGCCGGCGCCGGTATTGCCGCCACCTTCAACACGCCCCTGGGCGGCGTGCTGTTCGCCGTGGAACTCCTGTTGCCCGAGGTCAGCACCCGGACTTTTTTGCCGGTGGTCCTTGCCACCGGCACGGCGACCTACATCGGGCGCCTGTTCTTGGGGCTGCAACCGGCGTTCGTGGTGCCCATTGCCGAGCTTCCCGAACTGCAACCCATCGATCCCATGGTGCTGGCCGCGTTCGTGGCGCTGGGTGTGCTGTGCGGGCTGGCCTCCTGGGCCTTTATCCGTCTGCTGACCTTGATGGAATTGTGGTTCGAGGGTATGCAGCTCAATCCCTATCTGAAGAATGCCCTGGGCATGTTCGGGGTCGGGCTGATGTTGTACCTGCTGATGCTGGGATTCGGGCACTACTATGTGAGCGGTGTCGGTTACGGCACCATCCAGGCGATTCTGCAGGGCGATCTGGTGGCCGTGCCGCTGCTCGCGCTGCTGGTGGTCGCGAAAATGGTGGCGACCACCCTCAGCCTGGGCGCCGGCGCATCCGGCGGCGTGTTTGCCCCCTCGCTATTCATCGGCGCGACCCTGGGCGCAGCCTATGGCGGCTTGCTCGCGAATCTGGGGCTGCCGGTCGAGTTCAGCCTCCCGGAGTTCGCCATGGTGGGGATGGCCGGAGTGGTGGGTGGCACCACGGGGGCGGCCATGACCGCCATCGTGATGATCTTCGAGATGACCCGGGACTACAACGTCATCGTGCCCATGATCCTGGGTGTGGCCATCGCCATCGGGGTGCGCCGGGTGTTGTCGCCGGAGAACATCTACACGGTAAAACTGCTCTGGCGGGGCATCCGGATCCCCAAGGATCGTCACTCCAACATGTTCCTGATCCGCCCGGCGCGGGAGCAGATGAGTACGGCGATAACGGTATTGCCCGCCGATCTGCGGGTGCAGGAGGCTCTGGTACGGATCCGCCAGGACGACGACTCCACCCATATTCTGGTGGAGCGGGACAATCACATCCTGGGCGTGGTGCCCTTGTCCCGCGGCCTGCTGGCGCTGCAGGAAGTCCGCAGTGACGTCACCCTGGAGGAAATCGCCGAGCGCAGGTTCATCATCGCGCCACCGGAGCAGATCATGTTCGACAGCCTGCCGCGCTTGGCCCGGCGCAAGGCCGCTCATGTGATCGTCGTCGAGGGCAGTGGCGTGCCCCGGGCGGATGCCGTGGTGGGCATTATCTCCCGTGAGCAGATTGCCGATTCGGTGCTGGTGAGTTTCAGCGGCTACGGCTAGCGGGACGGCTAGCCGCAGCCGGACCATTTTGTGCCGTGCCAAGGCTGGCGATCCACCCTGCGGGCGGACGTGCGGGCGAAGTGCTCCGTACCGCCACTTTCCGAGGTTCGCACCGCTCGGCCAGCGCAGTACCGCAGCGAGTGCGAAACATCGACAGCGCTCCAGCAGTGAGGTCGGATCTGCCTTGCGGCAGCGCCCGGCAAGGGGACCCCGAAAGCCAGATGCTGTCTTTAATGCGCCAATGAATTTTTTCCTGCGAATCCGCCTGCAAAATTGCGAAAACGATGGAATAATGGCAGTGATGCTTCATTGACGCGCTCGCACGTTTTATTTTACTTCCGCCAGAATATTTTCATTATGGCCAGAAAGATATCTCACCTGCCCGCCGAACAAATTCATTTCCTGAGCCGTTTTGGCGAGCGGCTGCGCCTGTTGCGCATGCGTCAGCGCCTTACCGCCAAGCAGGTGGCGGCAGCTGCCGGCATGTCGGTGATGACCCTGCGCAGCCTGGAGCGCGGTAGTTCGGGAGTCACCATGGGCGCCTATGTCGCAGTCATGGGGGTGCTGGGGATCGAACACGATCTCGAGAGCTTGGGCGCCAGCGCCTTTGCCGGGATGGGTGCGATCGCGGTGACAGCCCCCTCGCAGCGGCTCCCCGATGGCGACGCCGTACCAGCGCCTGCACCAACTCCGCAAACTACTCCAAGCGGCGACGGCTCGCCGAATTCCGGGCCGGTTTCCGACCACACAGCGGTAGCTGACCGGGCGACGGATATCGATGCCGGGGTAGTATTGTCGGCCGGCGAAGCCGCGGCGCGGGAGCCTTTCGATTGGCTCGACGCGCCAGCTCAGGATCTGCGGCAATTGATGCGCCCAGGCGCCCCATCAGACGGCAGGACGGCCGCGGGGCAGGAGCGAAGCGACGCGTTGCAGGACCTGTTCGACGACCGGGAAGCGGGAGCCTGATGTCTCCCCGGCGAGCGGACCCAATGCGTGCCACCTGGGCATTGACAGCGCTGGGCCCATTGCCGGAATCTGATTCCTCGCCGGTCTTTCTCCGAGAGTACCCATGCGCATCCTGTTACTGCTGGTCGCCCTGCTGGTACCCGCCTATCTGCTGATGTGCCAGCGGCACACCGGGCTGGATGCCGCTGACCCCGGCCAGGTGATCTACCAGCCTCAGCTGGAGCGCGCCCGGGGGGTCGAGCAGCAGCTGCACGAAGACCTGGATCGGCGCGGACTGGAAATACAGCGGCAATTGGAAGGCGCCGGCGATTCGGAGTAGCGCCCTGCTGCCCCAGGGGCAGGCTACCTGGACCATGGGAGCAGGGCCCTGGCGGCCCGCCGGTTGGGGCGCCTTGCACAGCGCTCGCACGACCGCTAAGTTAGCACTGCCGGCAGGGAGCCGGCGCTCGGGCTGTTTTAGCCGGCCCGCAGCGATCTGGACGTGCATAGGGAGGTGCGGCGCACATGGACAGGCGCAGACTCGGTTTTTCGCTCGTTGAGATGTTGCTGGCCCTGGCGGTGCTCAGCCTGCTGCTGGTGCTGGCGGTACCGCCGCTGGGCGATCTGGTAGCGCGCAATCGCGCCCAGACCACCGCCGAAATCCTGATGACCTCGCTGTTCCTGGCGCGCACCGAGGCGATCAAGCGCAATCAGCGCGCCACCCTGTGCAAGTCTGCGGACGGCGCCGCCTGCACCCTCGACGGCGACTGGGCCCAGGGCTGGCTGGTGTTCGTCGATACCGCGGGATTCGGGGTCTACGATCCCGGTGAGACCCTGCTGCAGGTTCAGGGCGAACTGCAGGGCGGGTTCAGCGTGCGCAACACCAATGCCGCCGACTGGTATGCCTATCGGCCCGAGGGGTCTGCTGCAAGTTCCGGGGGGCTGGTGACCGGCACCTTTCGTGTCTGCCCGCGCAACGGCCAGACCGATCTTGCCTACCGGGTCATCACCAATGTCACCGGCCGGCCCAGAGTGGCGGCGGGAATCGGGGATCTGAGTTGCCCCTGAGCACGTTCGCAACGGGGCCGCCGAGATCAGGAGCCGGCGTATGGATCGGGGCAGATCGGCTTGTATAGCGGGGGTGGCAGCCGCTGTGCTACCCCGCCCTCGCTGAATTGCTGCAGTGAGGTTTCCTCGAGCACACGCAGCACCAGGGCATTGACGCCCGGCCAGTGGCTGGCCAGCTCGCAGCGTGCCGCGATCTCGCAATGACCACCTGCGCTGGCGCAGGCGGTGAGTGCTGGACGACCCTCGATGGCGGCGATGGCGTCCGCCAGGCTGATGCGCTGCGGGGGACGCGCCAATTGATAGCCGCCCAGCGGGCCGCGCTTGGACACCACCAGCCCGGCCTCGGCCAGCATCCGGGTCAATTTTCGCACCGTGGGCAGCGGCACCTGGGTGAGCTCGGCGAGGGATTCCATCGATAGCCGCGCCGGCCGGACCCGTCCCAGGTGGTGCAGGATCAGGATGCCGTAGTCGGCGAGGCGCCCTACTTTCAGCATGATTGTTGGCGATCGTTCACGGGCATTGCGAATAATTGTATACCTATCCGGTATTGAATACTAACGCCATATTGATTAGTCTTGGCAAGTATCCAATGGGTGTCGGGTGTGCGGTTGGCGCTCGGCGCCGGATCAGCGGGAGTAGTGTAGGCATGACTGAGAATATCGATCCCATCGAGCGCGTCGTTGAGGGCGGCTACGAGGCCGGCTGGGTCACCGAGATCGAGTCGGACACCCTGCCGCCCGGTCTCGACGAAGAGGTCGTCCGCTTCATTTCGGCGCGCAAGGAGGACCCCGAATGGCTGCTGGAGTGGCGGCTGAAAGCTTTTCGCCACTGGCAGACCATGGCACACCCCACTTGGGCGCATGTCCACTATCCACAGATCGACTATCAGGGGATCTCCTACTATTCCGCGCCACGGCGCCCGGAGGATGGCCCCCAGAGCCTCGACGAAGTCGATCCGGAGTTGCTGCGCACCTACGAAAAGCTGGGCATCCCCCTCCACGAGCAGGCGATGCTCGCCGGGGTGGCGGTCGATGCGGTGTTCGACAGTGTGTCCGTGGTGACCACCTTCAAGGACAAGCTCGCCGAGGCCGGGGTGATTTTCTGTTCCATCTCCGAGGCGGTGCGCGAGCACCCTGAGCTGGTGCGCAAGTATCTCGGCAGCGTCGTGCCCTACAGGGACAATTTCTTCGCCACACTGAACTCCGCGGTATTCAGCGACGGCTCCTTCGTCTACATCCCGAAAGGGGTGCGCTGCCCGATGGAGCTGTCGACCTATTTCCGCATCAACGCCCAGCACACCGGGCAGTTCGAGCGCACCCTGATCATCGCCGATGAAGGCAGTTATGTGTCCTATCTGGAAGGTTGCACCGCCCCCCAGCGCGACGAGAACCAGCTGCATGCGGCGGTGGTGGAGCTGGTGGCGCTGAAGGATGCCCGGATCAAGTATTCCACGGTGCAGAACTGGTATCCGGGCGACGCCGAGGGCCGCGGCGGCATCTATAACTTCGTCACCAAGCGCGGTATTGCGCACCAGAATGCGCATATTTCCTGGACCCAGGTCGAGACCGGCTCGGCGATCACCTGGAAATACCCCTCGGTGATCCTGCAGGGCGACAACGCCGTGGGCGAATTCTATTCCGTGGCCCTGACCCGCGGCCGCCAGCAGGCCGATACCGGCACCAAGATGATCCATGTCGGGCGCAATACCAAGTCGACCATCGTCTCCAAGGGCATCAGCGCCATGAACGCCGAGAACTCCTACCGCGGGCTGGTGCACATTACCGCCGGCGCCGAGAACGCGCGCAACCACACCCAGTGCGACTCGCTGCTGATCGGCGCCCATTGCGGCGCCCATACCTTTCCCTATATCGAGAGCCGCAATTCCTCGGCCACGGTCGAGCACGAGGCGACTACTTCCAAGGTCAGCGAGGATCAGCTGTTCCTGTGCCGCCAGCGCGGCCTGGATCCGGAGAAGGCCGTGTCCATGATCGTCAATGGTTTCTGCAAGGAAGTCTTCCGCGAGCTGCCCATGGAGTTCGCGGTCGAGGCCGGCAAGTTGCTGGAAGTCAGTCTGGAAGGTGCTGTGGGCTGAGTGCCCGGGAGTCCGTAGAGCAATGCTGAAAGTTACCGATCTGCACGCCGAAGTCGCCGGCACAGCCATTCTCAAGGGCCTGAACCTGGAGGTTCAGGCCGGTGAAGTGCATGCCATCATGGGGCCCAATGGCTCGGGCAAGAGTACCCTGGCGGCGGTGTTGGCCGGCCGCGAGGGCTACGAGGTCACCGGCGGCAGCATCGAATATCTGGGCCGGGATCTGCTCGCGCAGTCCGTGGAGGAGCGCGCCCGCGCCGGACTGTTCCTGGGCTTTCAGTACCCGGTGGAAATTCCCGGCGTGTCGAACATGGAATTCCTGCGCGCGGCGTTGGATGCGCTACGCGGTGCCCGCGGCGAGACGCCGCTGTCGGCGGTCGAGTTCATGAAGCTCGCCCGGGAGACCTGCAAACAGGTGAATCTCGATCCCGAATTTCTCAAGCGCGGGGTCAACGAAGGCTTTTCCGGCGGGGAAAAAAAGCGCAACGAAATCCTCCAGATGCTGCTCCTGCAGCCGCGCTTGGCGCTGCTCGACGAGACCGATTCGGGGCTCGACATCGACGCCCTGCAGGTGGTTGCCGATGGCGTCAATACCCTGCGCGCGCCGGATCGCGCCATCGTCATGGTGACCCACTACCAGCGCCTGTTGAATCATGTGGTGCCCGATCGCGTCCACGTCCTGGCGGCGGGCCGCATCCTCCGCTCCGGTGGCCGCGAACTGGCGCTGGAGCTGGAGGAGAAGGGTTACGGCTGGCTGCTGGAAGCGGTGGCCTGAGGCGCTTATGAGTACCACCAAAAGAACCCAGCGGATCGAGGCATTCGGACGCGAGGCGCGCCGGCACATCGGTGCCCTGCCCGCGGCGACCGGTGTCGTGCAGCAGCTGCGCGCGGTGGGCGCGGCCGCCTTTGCGGCTGCGGAGTTGCCTACCCCGAAGACCGAGGCCTGGAAGTACAGCCGCATCGGCCCGCTGCTCGAGGCAGGGCTGCTCGACCGCGTCGCCCCCGGCGAGGCGCGGGTGGCGCCCCTCGCAGGATTGGACTCCTACCGCCTGGCGATCGTCGATGGGCTGCCCCAGGCGGTGGCTGCCGAGCTGCCGCCCGGGTTGTCGGTGAGCCGGTTGTCCGCGCTGCGCGGCGAGGATCGCGATGCCGCCGAGCGCCTCGCCGGCCGTCTGGCGGTTGCCGCCGGCCGGCCCTTTGTGGCGCTCAACGGCGCCTTGCTGGAAGACGGGCTGTTGATCCGGGTCGCGGCCGGCCTGCACATCGATCGACCGATCGAGTTGGTCCTCGCGCAAAGCGCTATCGAAGTGCCGCGCGGTGCCCACCCACGGGTGCTGGTGGTGCTGGAGCCCGGTGCGCGCGCCACCCTGGTGGAGCGCCATCTGGGCCGGTCGCTGGCCTTGACCAACGCAGTGGTGGAAATCGCTGTGGAGCAAGGCGCACGGCTCGACCACCTGCGCCTGGCCGCCGAGGCCGGGACGGGGCGCTGGCTCGGCGCCCTGGAGGTCGAGGTGGGCCGCGACGCCGGCTACGATCTGTCCCTGATCGACCTGGGCGCGGCCTTCCGCCGCAACGAGATCGGCATCCATCTGGCGGGCCCGGGCGCGGAGGCCGAAGTGCGTGGCGCCGGTTTGACCCGGGACGGCCAGCATCTCGATTGCCAGATGAATCTCGTCCACCACAGCCCGCAGGCAAGGTCCCGCCAGCGCTTTCGCCTGATCGCCGGCGAGACTTCGCGCGCGGTGCTCAATGGCCGCATCCACATCGAGCCCGGTGCCGGCAAGACCGATGCGGCGCTCGATGCCAAGGGGCTGCTGCTGGCGCGCGGCGCCGAGATCGACCTGAAGCCGGAGCTGGAAATCTATGCCGACGACGTACAGTGTGCGCACGGCGCCACCCTCGGCCAGCTCGACGCCCGGGCATTGTTCTATCTGCGCTCGCGCGGTATCGACGAGCCCGGGGCCCGGTCATTGCTGAGCCTTGCCTTTCTCGCCGAGATTGTCGCGGGGCTGCCGTGCGCCGCGGTGCGCGAGGCAGTGGGCGCATCGTTGCGCGCCGCCTTCGCCGCCCCGCCGCAGGAGGAACCGGCATGAATACCCGGGTGATCGGGCAGTTCGATGTGGAAGCGGTGCGTGCGGCGTTTCCGATCCTGCGCCAGGAGGTCAACGGCCATCCGCTGGTCTATTTCGACAATGCCGCTTCCATGCAGAAACCCGAGGCGGTGATCGAGGCCGTTGCGGGCTACTACCGCCGCGACCATTCCAATGTTCACCGCGGCGCCCACGCGTTGGCCAACCGGGCCACCGAGGCGCTGGAGGGCGCCCGCGAACGGGTGGCGGCGTTTCTGGGCGGTGTGGCGCGGGAAGAGGTGCTGTGGACCCGCGGCACCACCGAGAGCATCAATCTGGTGGCCAACAGCTGGGGCCGGGCCAATCTGCGGCCGGGTGACGAAATTGTCCTCACCGCCATGGAACATCACGCCAATATCGTGCCCTGGCAGATGGTCGCCGAGGCCACCGGGGCGCGGATTCTGGTGCTGCCGGTGACCGAGGCCGGCACCCTGGATCTCGATGCGCTGCCGGCACTGCTCGGCGAGCGCACCCGCCTGGTCGCGGTGACCCAGGTGTCCAATGCCCTGGGCACGGTCAATCCGGTGGCGGACATCATCCGTCTGGCCCACGCCGCGGGGGCCCTGGTGCTGGTCGATGGCGCTCAGGCCGTCAACCATTTCGCCGTCGATGTGCGCGCCCTGGATGCGGATTTCTACGCCTTTTCCGGCCACAAGCTGTTCGGCCCCACCGGCATCGGCGTGCTCTACGGGCGCCGCGCGCTGCTTGATGCCATGCCCCCCTGGCAGGGCGGCGGGGAGATGATCGAGCGGGTGTCGTTCGCGGGCACCACCTATGCCGAAGTGCCCTGGCGCTTCGAGGCCGGTACCCCGCACATCGCCGGCGCCATCGGCCTGGGTGCGGCCATCGAGTGGCTGCAGGAACAGGATCGGGAGGCCGCCGCGGCCCATGAACGCGCCCTGCTCGAACGCCTCGACGCCGGGCTCGAAACCATTGCCGGGGTACGCCGCATCGGTACCGATCCGGCGCGGGCCGGGATCGCCTCCTTCGTGGTCGAGAGCGGGCACCCCACGGATGTCGGCCTGCTGCTCGACCAGCAGGGCGTGGCGGTGCGCGCCGGTCACCACTGCGCCATGCCGCTCATGGAGCGCTTCGGCGTGCCCGGCACGGTGCGGGCCTCGCTGGCCCTCTACAACACGGCGGCCGAAGTCGAGCGCTTTCTGCAAGCACTCGACAAGGCCATGGGTTTTCTTCGTTGATTCTTTGGAGGCTGTGCGATGCCTGTCGACACATTCGATCCCGTCGCCCATGACGGCGTGCAAATGACGCCCACTGCGGCCGCTCACGTGCGCCGCCAGCTCGAACGCGCCGGCGCCAGCGCGATGCGCATCGGCGTCAAGTCGAGCGGCTGCTCGGGCTACATGTACGAGCTCGATCTGGTCGCCGGGCCCAACCCGGGCGACCTCGAATATCAGGTCGCCGACGAGCTTTCGATCTATGTCGATCCCGAGGCGCTGCCGCTGGTGCGCGGCACCGAGATCGACTTGGTAGTCGAGGGGCTCAACTCCACACTCAAGTTCCGCAACCCCAACGCCCAGGCGGAATGCGGCTGCGGCGAATCCTTCGGAGTCTGAGCATGGAGCGGCGCATGGTGGCGGTGCGGCGCGATTGTCCCGCGCGTCTGGTGCCCTCGGGCACCCGCATCACCATCCCCAGGGACACCTTCGTCAGCCTTACTCAGGATCTGGGCGGCAATTACACGGTCAACCTGAGTGGCAACCTCGCCCGGGTCGATGGTACGGACGCCGATGCCCTGGGCCTGGAGCCGGTGGAGCTGGAATTTCCGGCGCCCGTATCCGATACCGTGGATCCCGATCAGGTCTGGCAGGCGCTGGCGTCGATCTATGATCCCGAGATCCCGGTCAATATCGTCGAGCTGGGGCTGATCTACGACTGCCGCATCCGGGATCGCGAGGTCGACATCACCATGACGCTGACCGCACCGGGCTGCGGCATGGGCCCGGTGCTGGTGGATGACGTCGAGTATCGCGTCGGCAAGGTACCCAATGTCACGCGAGTGGAGGTCGAGCTGGTGTTCGACCCGCCCTGGAGCCGCGAGCGCATGTCCGAGGCCGCGCAACTCGAACTGGGGATCTTCTGATGGACGGCGGCCTGGAACTCGGCGACCTGTTCGAGCGGGTGCCCTTCGGGCGCAGTATCGACGCCGACGAGATCGCCGAGAGTTTCGCGTTCTTCGACGACTGGGAAGACCGCTACCGCTACCTGATCGACCTCGGTCGCGAGCTGCCGCCGCTGCCCGATGCCTGCAAGACCGAAGAGCATTTCATCCACGGTTGCCAGAGCCAAGTGTGGATCGTCCACCGCATCGACCCCGCCACCGGCAAGCTCCAGTTCGCCGTCGATTCCGATGCCCTGATCGTGCGCGGGCTCGCCGCCGCAGTGCTCGCCGCGCTCAATGACCGCACACCAGCGGAAATTCGCCAGGCCGATCTCGAAGGCTACTTTGCCGGGCTCGACCTGCTGAGCCACATCTCACCGACCCGCGGCAACGGCCTGCGGGCCATGGTGGGCAAGATTCGCCAGCTCGCCGCGCTGCAGGAGCAGTCCGGCTGAGCGAGTAACCACCTGCTTTGTATGCCCTTTGTTTGCGGGCTCCGCAGGCGATTTCTGACGCCGGCGGGCCAGCGCCGAATCCGGGCAGAACCCTGAACAGATCTCCGGTTTCGGTCATCGATGAATGGCCGAGGGCTGCCGCGGGGGTTGCGCCGTCGGAACTTTGCCGGCCTACTGCGGCCAGGTACAACGAACCACATCGGGTCCAATGAGGGAACCCGCGACGGACACAGGGAGGTGTCATGGGCCGCTCCGCCGCTTCCGATTCCCGCACTGCGCCACGAAAATCCGCAAGCCATGCTTTCCGATGGCTGCTGCTCGCCTGCGCGGCCGCCGGGGTTCTCCTGTACACCTGCAGCGGCAGCCTCGCGGCCCTGGTGCCGCCGGACAATCCTTTCGCCGATGCGCTCTGGGTCGGGGAGATCGGCCAGGTCACCCGGCTTCGGCTCGACGGCCAGCAACCGCCGCTGGTGCTGGCCGGCGCCGCGCGGGCACTGGCGGTGGATCCCGCTGGCCTGATCTGGGTCTACGGCGAGGGTTTGCGGATCCATGACTTCACCGGCGCACTGCTGGGTTCGGTGGCCACCGAACCCGACAATAGCTCCAAGGCCCTGCTGGCGGCGAACCCCAATTCGGGGGATGCCTGGCTGGCGCTGGGCCATCGCCTGCATCGCTACGCTGCCGATCTCACACTGTTGGCAAGTCGGGACCTTCCCGATCAGGCGGTACAGATCGCCTTCGACAGCGCCACCGACCGACTCTGGGTGGCGACCCGGTCCGGGGTGTCGGTGCGCGATGCCGTCGGCAATGTCCTGGTGGAGCTGCCGGCGGCTGGCGGCGAGATCCGCGCCCTGGCGCTGGACACCGAAGGGCTTGCCTGGGTCGGCGACGGCCAGAACCTGCGCCGCTATTCGCCGCAGGGCGAGCTGGAGCTGAGTCTGGCGCTGCCCGGTGTCGACCAGGTGGCGCCGGTGGCGGGCCAGCTCTGGTTGCTGTCCGATCGGCGGGTACTGTTGGTCGATGCCGCTACCGGCGCCGAGCTCCTGGCGCTGGAGCCTTTTTCCGGCGGTAGCGGCCCCGATCTGTTGATCGCCAATCCGGTCGACGGCAGCGCTTTCGTCGCCCGGGGAAAATTCCTGCTGCAGATCGGCGGCGACGGCACCGTCACCCCGGTGCTGGAGCAGCCAGAGAAAATCCGGGCCCTGGCGCTATGTGCCGATCTGACCCCGCCTTCGCTGAGCTTCATCGCACCCGCGCCGGGAACCCTTACCAATGACGAACGCCCGGTGTTGGCGCTGAATTTTGCCGATGCCGCCACCGGCGTCGACTCCGCCACCCTGGAGATTGCCGCTGACGGCGCTCCGCTGCCGGTGGCTTGCGACTTCACCGCGGACACCGCCAATTGCCTTCCCCAAGCGTCGCTGAGCGACGGCGGCCATGAGCTCAGCGCCACCATCGCCGATCATGCCGGCAACCGTTCGGCGCCGGCGCTGACCCAGGTGGAGGTCGACACCCTGGCGCCGGTGATCGAACTGCAATCGCCGCTCGATGGGTTGATCACCAGCGAGCCCCAGGTTTCCTTTCGGGGCAGCCTGAGCGAACCCGCCGCGCTCCAGTTGAACGGCGCGGCGGTTGCCGTGGATGCCGACGGCAGCTTCGACCACGGACCCGTCGCGCTGGCGCCCGGCACCAACGTCTTCACGCTCACCGCCACCGATGCCGCCGGCAACCGGACGACACTGATGGTCGGGGTCACCCTGGTGCTGAACCGTGCGCCGGTGTTGGCGCCGATCGCCGACCAGACCGCGCCCGTGGGTGCCACCCTGAGTTTCCAGGTCGCGGCCATGGATCCGGATGGCGACGAGCTCAGCTATTGCATCCGGGAACTGCCGCTGCCCGAGGGCGCGGAATTCAACGCCGCCACCGGCGAGTTCCGTTATCGGCCCATTGCCGAGCAGGCCGGCACCCTGGTGGTGACCTTTTGTGCGAGCGACGGCGAGTTGTTCGCCGAGCAGCAGGTCAGCATCGAGATTCCGGCACCGGACCCGACCGCGCCCACCGGGTTTACCGGTCGGGTGCTGGATGCCAATGATGCCGTGGCCGGCCGCACCACGCCGATCGTCAATGCGCGCATCCGCTTTCTCGATACCGGGCGCGAAGTGCTCACAGATGCCGACGGCTATTTCACCCTGACCGATCTGCCCCATGGCAATCAGGTGCTCGACATCGACCCGGCCGGCGCCGACCCGGGACCGGACGGCGCAGTCTATGCGGGTTTTCGCGAGGGATTTCCGCTTGAGGCGCATGTACTCAATGTCGTGGAGCGGCCCTTTTATCTGCCGCGGATCGATGCTGCCACCCTCACCACGGTGGACCCCGAAGTCACTACCCAGGTGCACAGCGCTGCGCTGGGAATCACTCTGAGCGTGGCTCCCCACACCGCCAGGAATCCCGATGGCAGCGATTTCACCGGTCAGTTGTCGATTTCACCGGTGCCGGAGAACCTCGCACCAGCAGCCTTGCCCGATTTTCTCGACCCCGCCCAGTTGATCACCATTCAGCCCGTGGGCGTGACCTTTGCCACGCCGGCGCCGATCAGCTTTCCCAATCTCGACGGCATGGCGCCGGGCAGCGAGATGGACATCTGGTCGCTGGATCCGGAGCTCGGCGCCTTCGTGGTGGTGGGTATCGGCGAGGTCAGCGCCGACGGTGCGTCCGTGGTGACCGTCAGCGGCGGCGTGCGCGCCGCCGACTGGCACGCCGCGCTGCCGCCGGGCGCCGGCGCGTCCGAACAGAGCGATGCGCCCAACTGTGGCTGCGGCGCCAGCGCGGAAACCGGCTCCAGCGTCAACCTGCGCACCGGCTGGACAACCACCGGTTTTCGCCTGCCCGCTCATCGCTCGTTGAGTGAAGCCAGAGCCCCGCGTTTCGTCTACCGCAGCGAGCGGGCCTTCCCGCGTCCCATGGCGCTGATCGACGGCACCGTGCTGCGCCGCGCCGCGGTGCCGCCGCGAATCTCCTATCGAGCCACCCTGGGCGGCGTCGATCAGGGCGAGGAAACCTTTCTGGATACCAGCGGCTTCAGCGAAAGCCTCGATGAATCGTTCCGGGTCTCGGTGCCCCTCGATGCGGATCACCTGCCCAGCGGGGTCTACCCTTACGCGGTCACCCTGACCAGTCATTACGACCGCTCGCGGCGCAGCAACTCGGTGAACGGCTCCGCGGTGGTCATCAACGAGCGCGACAGCGCCTTCGGCGCCGGCTGGGGCCTGGCGGAACTGAGCCGGCTGCACCGCAATCGCGACGGCAGCGTACTGATCACCGCGGGCAGCGGAGCCCAGCAGGTCTATAGGCCCATGCCCACCGACCTACGCGACTGGACCGCCATCAACGATGGCACCACTTGGGCGGTCAATGCCGCGGGCGATCAGGTGACCCAGACCCGCAACGGAGACCCCAGCTTCTTCTTCGGCCCCGACGACCTGATCAACACCACCCTGCGCGGCAGGTTTCGGGTCAACACCAGTAGCGATGACGACTACATCGGCCTGGTGATGGGTTACCGTGGTCCGCTGGTGCAGAGCGACGGCCCACTGACCACCTTGCTGTTTGACTGGAAGCAACGCAATCAGACCGGTGCCAGCGAAGGATTCAGCCTTATCCGGATTACCGGTGGCAGTACTTCTGGGCTGCGGAGCCCGTTCTGGTCCCACGCGTCGGTGCCCGGCGTGTTCGATATTCTGGCCACCGATTACAGCGCCGCCAATGGCTGGCTGGATCGCACCGACCATTTCTTCGAGGTCGATTACTTCGCCGATCGGGTGACGATCCGCATCGACAACGCCACAGTGTTCGACATCTCCGGCAGTTTCGCGCCCGGCCGGTTCGGCTTCTACAACTTTTCCCAGGCGAACGTCAGTTATCAGTTGTTCAGCGAAGTGGGCCGCTATGAAACCCTGGCGGGTGATTTCGCGCAGTTGGTGGGTCTGGCCGATGGCCGTTTCCTGCGCACGCTCAAGGACGGCACCCGCGAGGAATACGATGCCGCCGGCCTGTTGACCGCCATGGTGGACCGCAACGGCAACACCACCGCTTACGCGTATGACGCCGAGGGCAAGCTGATCCGTATCACCGACCCGGCCGGCGCGGTCACCAGTTTCGCTTATGCCGGCGATTTGCTGGCTGCGGTCACCGATCCCGCCGGGCGCGTCACCCGCTTCGAGCACGACCCCGAGGGTAACCTGACCCGGGTCGTCTTCCCCGACGGCGCGGCGCGTGATTTCGGTTACGACGGCCGCCACCTCATGACCAGCGAGCGCGATGCCCGCGGAGAACTGACCCAGCGCAGCTACGACGCCACCGGCCGATTGCTGCACACCCTGCGCGCCGATGGCACCACGCGGGCGGCGACCAGCGCCCATGCCGCCGCTTGGGTCGATCCCGCCGACGGCCTGGGCACCGCCGCCGATCCGGCACCCGTGGTGCGACCGGCAGCGGTGGTTTCGACCTTCACCGATGGCAATGGCGCCACCAGCAGCTATGTCACCGACCCCTTCGGCCACACCCTGGAGCTGACCGACGCCAACGGCCTGACCACCCGCACCGAGCGCGATAGCGACAGCAACCCGGTGCGCACCATCCGTCCGGACGGTTCCGAGGTCGTGCGCACCTACGATGCCCGCGGCAACCTGCTGACCGAAACCGAACAGTTCAACGGCGCGGTGCGCAGCTGGACCCATGATCCGGTGTTCAGCCTGCCCACTGCCATGACCGACCCGCTCGGCCACACCACCACCTTCACCCGTGATGCCAACGGCAACCTGGTGCGCATGCGCAATGCCCTGGGCCAGGAGACCCGCTTCACCTACGACGGCCGCGGCCTGGTCACCTCGGTCGTCGATCCCAATGGCCTGGTGACCACCTTCGGTTACGATGCCCGCGGCCTGCCCGAGGTGGTTACCGAGACCCCGCCGGTGGACGGTGGCGCGCTGCGCGAAACCCGTTACAGCTATGATGCCGCCGGCCAACCGACGCGGGTCGCGCTGCCAGAGGGCGTGGTGCTGGACCTGACCTACGATCCGCGCGGCCGCCTGACCGGCGTCACCGACAACCTGGGCAATCGTGAGGAATACCGGTACGACACCGAGGGCAACCGCATCGAGACCCTGACCCGGGATCCCGACGGCAGCCTGGCCCGCCGCCAGGCCCAGGCCTTCGATCCGCTCGGCCGCCGCAGCGCATTGATCGAACCGGGGGAGAGCGCCGACGCCATCACCGCCTTCAGCTACGACGGCGCCGGCAACCTGGTGGCCACCACCGATCCCAACGGCCGGGTCACCCAACACCACTACGACCCGGGCCAGCGCCTGACCGGGCGCACCGACGCCCTGGGCGGCGATACCGCGTTCGCCCATGATGCCCTGGGCCGGGTGATCGAAGTCACCGCCCCCAACGGGGCGGTCACCGCCTTCATCCACGATTCCCTGGGCCGCCTGCTGACCGAGTCCAGCCCCGACCGCGGCGATCTGGTCTACACCCATGACGCCGCCGATCGGCTGCTGACCCGCACCGATGCCCGCGGCATCACCGCCACCTACAGCTACGATGCCCTGGACCGCCTGGTGGCGGTCCACTATCCGGATCCGGCCGAGGACATCGGCCTCACCTACGACGACTGCCCGTTCGGCATCGGCCGGCTCTGTGCCCGGGAGGACGAGAGCGGCCGCTACGCGTTCGCCTACGACGCCTATGGCAACCTGACCCGTCAGGAGTACACCACCGAAGGCATCACCTACGTCACCACCTATGCCTACGACGCCGCCCACCGCCTGGTTGTGCTCGGCTATCCCGGCGGGCGCGAAGTCCAGTTCGCCTACGACGCCGTGGGCCGATTGAGCGAAGTCGCCACCACAGTCGGTGGCAACCCCCGGGCCCTGGCCAGCGCGGTGACCTGGCGCGCCGATGGCCGGCTCAGCGGGCGCAGCTTCGGCAACGGCCTGCGCGAGACCCGCGCCTACGACGCCCGCGGCCAGCTGCTTGCGCAGACCCTGGGGACGGAGACCACCACCTATGCCTACGACCCCGCCGGCAATCTGCTCGTCCGCAGCCTGCCCGGCGCCGATCACGGCTGGGACTACGACGCCCTCGACCGGGTGATCCGCGACCGCCTCGATACCCGGGAACGGAGCTATGCCTACGATCCCAACCACAACCGCCTCGATGCGCTCATCGAGGGGGTCCCCGAGGCCTACAGCTACGCCCCCGCCAGCAACCGCCTGACCGCCATCGCCACCCCGGCGACCAGCCGCGTCCTGACCCTTGATGCCGCCGGCAATCTCACCGACGACGGCGCCGGGCAGACCTTCACCTACAACCAGGCCGGGCGCCTGGCCCGCGCCGAGACCGCGGCCGGCATCACCACTTACCGCTACAATGCCCTGGGCCTGCGTACCCACAAGGAAGGGATGGCGAACGGGGTGTTTCACTACGATACCGGTGGCCGGCTGCTCGCCGAGACCACCCCGGACGGCCACTTGATCCGCAGCTATGTCTGGTTCGGCGACGAGCCCCTGGCCCAGCTCGACGGCGCCCTCGATGCCGAGACCCCGACCTACCTGCACACCGATCACCTGGCCACCCCGCGGCTGGGCACCGACCAGGCCGGCATCCCGGTCTGGCGCTGGGAGAGCCCGGCCTTCGGCGATGCCCCGCCCAGCCTGCAACTGCGCACCGTCAACCTGCGCTTTCCGGGGCAGTACTTCGACCAAGAGACCGGGCTGCATCAGAACTGGTATCGGGATTATGATCCCCAGACGGGGCGGTATATCCAGAGCGATCCGATTGGCGTTATTCCTGGTCCAGCTGCAACACCATCCTCTCTGAATCATTTGTACAGCTACGTTTTCAATAATCCACTACGGCATGTCGATTCTCTTGGTTTAGACATCAACGTGTCGATAAATAGTTCTGGAGCCCAAGGTTTTGGCCATGTTGGTGGAGCTGCAAATAGCTCACAGACTTCTGGTTTCTATCCTAGATTTCCTTCAACCGTTGCACCGGGAGAAGTTAAGCCAGATAGTAATATTGACGGAGAGGTTGTAATACCTGCAACAGCCGAGCAAGACAAAATATTCAAGCAATGCATGCTAAAAAGAAAAAACAATCCTGGGCTATATATGATTTCATCAAGGAATTGCACAGGGCTAGTGCGTGATTGCCTTTGGCAGGCTGGCGTAAAAGGATTCAGCAGTTCGACTCTTCCTAAACGATTTTTTTGCTCAATTGCCAAGGAATATGGTTGTGAAGGGGAAGCTTGTGATGAGTGTAATGACTAATAAGCTTATTGAATATATTACGATAGTTATGATTTTGATCTTTTTAAAAGGGCTTTATTTTGTTGGCTACTCCTCGTTATTAGCTGTTCTATTTAAAATATTTTTATACCCCATAATTGTCTCTTGTTTACTACTTTTTTACTCCTCAAAATACTTCTTTTTTGACCGAATGCTGTTGGTTATAATTTTTATAAGCATAATATTACTTGGAGAGATAATCGAGGAGCTACTTTATTTTTATAAAACGAAGGTTAGCGTTTTTAATGATGTTGATAGTGGCGCTGTAGGAGTTGCTGTTATTCTTATTCATTTGACTATCGGTGGAGTTATATTATTTTTTCAAAACAATAAGGCGGGAGTGTAAAGAATTCTGTGTGCTGAGCCAGAGGGTGTTCAAAACTCTGTATCAGCCAATCAGCTCACAAGCTGATGTGTCCATCCAGTCGCCCGGGGAAGTGAATCGTCAGCTGCGACAGCGTCAGATTCCAATTCTGAATCGGGTGCGTCCAGCGCTCGGACGCCTTGAGTATACCGGCGTAGAGCAGCTTGAGCAGGCTGTTCTCGTTGGCGAAGCCGCCCTTGGTTTTGGTCAGCTCCCTCTGCGTCAAGATAGTTGTCCTCTCAATAGGTACGCTGCAGGGGGCAAGGAGTTGATGCATGGCAAGGTATTCACAGGCCTTCAAGGCCAAAGCGGTGGCGCGCTTGCTGCCGCCTGAGAGCGCAACGCTGGATGAGGTCCGGAGTCTGTCAAGATAGTTGTCCGATGATTCATGCGGAATGTCGTTCCACGACTTCAGCCGGTGCCGCCGGGCAAACAGCGTCCCTTTCGGGGTTCAGCGTGACCTGCTCATGACGGTCCCATTTC
>Ga0209024_1000582_pt1 | contig 55456 bp, 41 predicted proteins | sample AutmiccommunBRH5_FD_187380 | JGI IMG/M metagenome (GOLD analysis project Ga0209024, IMG submission 187380) | Deep subsurface microbial communities from Mt. Terri, Switzerland - Autotrophic microbial communities BRH/5 (SPAdes) (version 2) | ecosystem: Environmental > Aquatic > Deep subsurface >... | reverse complement strand
TCATGTGTTCCGCTTAACGCTTGTGACACGGTAATAATAATAACATCTTCATAACTTGTGGCGAGCTGCGCTATTTTTTTTTCAACCATGACTGTTGAAGGGCGGGAGGTCTTTGGGTATTGATTCAGTGAGTTTAGATTTTGATAAAATGAATCAGGCTCAAAGCTGTATCCATCTAATAAGTGGTGTTCATCGAGGTGGAGGTTGATGGGTAGAACATGAATTTGGAAGCGATCTTGTAACACTTGTGGTACATCAGCACAGGAGTCCATGACCAGTGCAATGGACTTTTTACTGGGTTGAGTCATCTCTACCTGCCGATGCATGTCGTCAACTTTTGGGTGCTGTAGAGTACCTGTTTCTAGTAACTGAGAGTACACAAGCTCCGGTGTATTGGTGTGGATATGGAAGCGGCACAAGGTGTTGGAGCCTGATAATACCAATGAATCTCCGAGCGCTGCCAATTGATTTTTTAAGCCGTTTTTATCAATATTAGTTCCGCGAATTACACCCTCAGTGCAGTAACGATGCGCAGGTGGGGTGGTCAGATTATCATGCTGGTGGAGGTGTTTAATTATTTCGATGTCGGTGGGTTTATTGTTTATTTCAATTTTTTCATCAGCATGTAGGTGGCGAGTAAATCCTTGCACAAAATAGTAGAAACCAAGTGCTCCAGCATCAACGACATCAGATTCTTTTAACACAGCTAATTTTTCTTTGGTGTTTTCAACGGTTTGCTCAAGCATTGGTAAAACGCGTAGCATGCTCTCTTTAAAACAAGCCAAATTGACCGCTGTTTGATTAGCGAGATCAGCCCATGCCTCCATGACCGTCAACATTGTGCCGTCGATAGGGGATAAAATAGCCTGTCTTACACTCAATGCAGTTTGGTATAATAACGTAGAAAAATCATTCAATGTTACGCCATCAGTGTTATCAATGTTTTCATGTAAGCCATTAAAAAATTGTGAAAAAATCATCCCGGAGTTGCCGCGTGCGCCAATGATACTTGCTTCCGCAATGGACAGTAGTGTGTCTTTTATGGTGGAATTTTCCTGCGCGTATTGAGTGACAGCCTTCGCAGTGGCACATAAATTACTGCCTGTATCGCCGTCCGGCACTGGAAAAACATTGATTTTATTTAAATGTTCTTCCTGTTCAATCAGGCATTGACAACCGTTTAAAATCGCATCGTATAATTGTTTTGAATTTAAACAAACTAACGGCATCTGATGTTCTGTAGTAATTAATTGTTGCATTAATTGATCTTCGCTATATTTTTGCAATCGTGCTTTTGCGAGAGTTAGCGGTGTGATCAGGTATTCGAAGCACCCGTCACACACCAGAATGGTGAGATTATATGGTTTTTTAACAAAAGTTGAAAATATTCCTTTAAAAAAAGAACTCGGATAATTGGTGAAGGTGGTATTGGTACAGCCATTGCTGTACCAAAGCACTCAAGAATCAATCGATACTATGTAGGGCGCGTTAGAATGGGATCGTTGTCCACAGTGGGTCAAAGTGCCCCCAAATTCCTTTTGATGATTGCAATCTATACCCATTGGAACTGAAGATACTGGTTTTTAGGCGACTTGATTTTTGTGTCTGCGCCTTTTTAAAAGTCGGCTAATAGTAAGCCTATTGGGAGATTTTTAAAAAGGCGCAGGCGCAAAAAACGATAGCATAAATCCAGTATCTTCAGTTCCGATGGGTATATACTATAATAATACTTATTATGCTGATTGGAGGGTGGGAGGCGCGATGGATTTTTTAGATATCTTAACAGAAATCAATTCTATTAAGTATTTAAGTAATAGTGCCACCGATGAATTCAAAGCTAATTTGCCGGATGATGCACGCAAAAGATTAGAATTGAGGCAGGTTGAGAATCATGCTAAAGCCAGACAGGCATTGAATAAACTATCTACAGGCGTTAAAAAAGACCATGGAAAAGACGGGATCATTTGCCTGCAAAAAACATTGGTCGGTTTAGGACTTAGGCCTCTGCTAGAAGAAGCCCCAATGCTTGAAACAGCTCCCGACGTAAAAGCAAAGGACTATAAGAATTTTTATAATCATGCAGTTTATCAAAATATCCTACCCTTATGCCAATTAGCGTATCTTTATGAAAAAAACGGGCTACCAGAGGACCATGCGTTTAAATTGGCAACTTTATTTAAGGATGAAAAAAAAATCCATGCCTATTTGTTGCATTTCAAACAGAGTAATCCTTATCGTGCTTTAGTGCATGATGCTTGTTTGTTTGAATTACCGCCTTTTGAGGCATGCGAGTTTCAACGCTGGAAAGAAATAGCTAACCGCACGCAAAATAACATGCCTGTCTGGATGCTTAACCCCCGTTTTCGTGACTTGTTACCTCATGCACCGGCACTGGAGCGAATTGAGCGTTCTGGAATGGATGAGGTAGAGCAAAGTAAAAAAATCCTTGATAAGGAAGTAATTCAAGGCATGGAAAAAGAAATTGCAGCCATCAGAAAAGACTATAAACGCGTCGCAGGCAAGCCTCAAGTGAACCCGACTGAAGAAGAAAAAGAGCAAAGAAAGAAGCAGCTCAGTGAGTTAAGCGCGCAAAAATCCAAACGGCGCTTGGAGTTGGCGACACTTTGTGCCGGCATGACTTTAGAAGAAGCCAGCATGACGGTTCTTCAGGCTTTTTATGAAAAATATCAATCGGGCAGTAATGCCGCGCATCAACTCTTGGTCAAACATGGCATTAGTGAAAAACAAATAGCTGAATTTAATGTACTCAAACGACGCAATGATGATCAGGCAATTCCCAATGTTGTTATTGATGGTGCGGCGATAGGTTACTCAGGGTTGTACTTAAAAAAGCTCGATACCTTAAGTGACGAAGGAGCCGCTATTGCGGCGTGTCTTGGCAAGATAACGAATTGTTGTCAGTATTTGGGAGGTGTTGGCACTGAATGCGTCATTCATGGCATCACCTCGCCAGACGGGGGATTTTATGTGGTGTGTAAGGGCGATGCGCACAACCCAAGTCTTGATGACCCAATCCTGGCCCAATCCTGGACCTGGCGAAGCCAGCGGGGAGCCTTATGTTGTGACTCGATAGAGGTCCTCCCTTCTAATGAGGAGCAAAAAATAGGACAAATAGTGGATATGTTTCGCTATTTTGCGGATGAACTTTGTAGAAACCCTAAATTCAAACGTTATCAGGTAAGTCATATCAACACAGGTTCTCAAAGCGGTATTACTGATGAGATTTCCTGTAATGACTTTTCCACCTCCACAGAACATGCAAAAGATTACACTGGTTACAGTGATTCAAAATATCAATTATTGTTAGCCGACCGAGCCATGCCTTATCTGTTTTATAATGAAAGCCAATCGCCTACACTTCAGAAAAAAATTCAGCAAGATACGCAACATTTTTTCAAAGCCATCTTCGACAGGGAAAGCCCATTGCAGGATAATGAACCATTAAAACAAGCAGTGGCTTTTATATTGCACGCTAAACGTGATGAGTTGCTTGCCTTATTAGAATCTGTTGCCGGTGCACGACAAGAAGAATTGGGCTATTTAACAGAAGTAAATCGTCATTATCTTGAAGCGCTAAATCAGAATAGAATAGATTTTGCAGCCTTTGAGCAAGGAGCTTATTTAAATGCAATCAATGATAAAGGTCAAAGTGCTCTGCATATTGCACTGTTAAACAATGATAGTGGATCTATCATAAAACTTGCTAATGCAGGTATTAATTTAAGCATACAGGACAACGAGGGTAACACTGCACTACACTTGATTTGTAATTCAAAAGATCCCGCATTGCTTAATAAGCTTCTTAAACATTATACAAAAAATCAGCTAATTGACGTGATAATGGCGGCCAATCGAAAAGACGAGACAGTATTGCATAAAGTAGCCTTCAATCCTGAGTTGCTTAATGAGATGCTGGTGTTATTACCTGTAGAGCGGTTATTTGATGCCGTGACAATGAAAGATCAATTGAGCCAAACGGTATTACACAAAGCAGCTAAATACCCTGAGTCACTTAATGCCATACTGACTTTTTTATCAAAGGAGCAGTGGCTTGCGGCTGTAATGGTTAGTGATGCAGATGCAATATACAGGCGAAGTACAGTTTTGCATTATGCTGCGGAGAATCCCGAGTCACTTAAAATAATTCTTGATTTATACCCAAAAGAGCAGCGACTTGCCGCTACGACGGCGGTTAATCACGAGCGATGCACGGTATTGCATTATGCCATCAAGAATCCTGAGTCACTTAAAATAATTCTTGATTTATACCCACAAGACCTGCGACTTGCGGCCACGAAGGTGGCTACTTACGAGCGAAGAGTAAGCCCTTATCTTGGTGTTACTTTCGAGAATAGTACGTTATTACATTATGCTGCTGACAATTCCGATTCGCTTAAAATTATTCTTGATTTATACCCAAAAGACCAGCTGAAAGAAGCCTTGGTGGTGACTAATTTTGATCATCTCACGGCATTGCATTATGCTGCCAAGTACCCCGAGTCACTGAAGGTTATGCTTGATTCTCTACCAAAAGAGCAGCGTTTTGACGCTGTAATGATGGCTAATAATGTGGCTAGAGACATGACGGTATTGCATTATGCTGCTAAAAACCCAGAATCACTTAAAATTATTCTTGGGTTATACCCAAAAGACCAGCGTCTAGAGGCGTTGATGAAGTGTGATAGGATGGGCCGTAGCGTATTGCATTATGCTGTCGAGAACCCCGAGTCACTTAAAATCATGCTGAATTTACTCCCAAAAGAGCAGTGGCTTGAAGCCATTACGATGGTGATTAATAGCGATTTTGGTGGGGGTTATACTATCGAGGATCCTAATATTGCGTTGCTTAAGCTCATGCTTGAATTTTTACCAAAACAGCAGCGATTAGAAGCTGTGATGAAGAAAGATGATTATGGCGATCCGGTATTAATGTTTTTTGCCAGAAAAAATTCTGAGACGCTTAAAATGATTCTTGAATTATTGCCAAAAGACCAGTTGGTAAAGGCTGTGATGGAGGAAAATAGTGATGGTGAATCGGTATTATATAAAGCCATACAAAAGCCCAAATTGCTTAAAATGATTCTTGAATTATTGCCAAAAGACCAGCAGCTAAGGGTTGTGGAAATGACAGATAAAGATGGCAACACCCTATTGCACCGAGCCAAATCCAAGCCTGAATCGCTTAAAATTATTCTTGGGTTATATCCTCAAGACCAACGTTTTAAGGTTTTGAACATGACTAATAAGTCTTGTCATGACGTATTAGACAGTGCAATAGAGCTATTTAATCAAGATGCCAATTTCAAATCACTTATAGCCATTCTTGAATTATTACCGGAAGATCAATGGCTGACATGTTTAAGAAAAGGTTTTCATGAAGGATCTCCTGGGCACTTACCCCCTCTTGTCGTTAAATTATCCTCTTTTCCAGAATCAAAATATTCGTTGATTACTGACTATTTGAAGATTGATGCCTGCATTAGAAGCGAAATTGGGGATTCCAGAAGAGGTTTTTATTTTAAAACCTACCCCACTGATGATCTTAAGTTTAAAAAAGACTTTAATGAATCCCAATCATTTGATGAAATAAAAGAAATCATATTTGATTACCTGAATAGACAACCTGATTCGCAGTTAAGCAAGCGTATCATTCAATCATTGCTGCCCCAAAGCACTCAAGATCCAATCAATGAGCTTAAGGCGCGTTGGGATTTATCATCGCCTGCGCCAATCCAGCTTGCCCTATAACTAGTCAAACCCCGATGTCATTGGATAGCGCCAATCGCGCCCAAAGGCGCAGGGGCTTATTTTAATACCTGGGGGAGCCTGTCGACGTTTGTATTCGTTGCGCTTAATCAGTTTTAAGACGTGGTGCACGCTCGCTGGTGGGTAACCGTGCTCGATAATTTCATCGGCGCTTAAATTTTGTTCCATGTAACATGTGATGATGGCGTCAAGTATTGCATAATCAGGCAAACTGTCTTGATCAGTTTGATTTGGCGCTAGTTCAGCTGAAGGGGGGCGAGTTAGTACGCGTTCAGGTATCACGGCTGATAAATTGTTACGGAAACGCGCCAACGCATAGACTTGGGTTTTCAATACGTCTTTTAACACGGCAAATCCACCCGCCATGTCACCATACAAGGTGGCATACCCCACGGCTGTTTCACTTTTATTACTGGTGGTTAACACCATGTTGCCTGTTTTATTTGATAAGGCCATGAGCAACATGCCGCGAATACGCGCTTGCAAATTTTCTTCAGTGGTATCAACTGGCAGGCCTGCGAATGATGGTGCTAGTGTGGTTAACAAGGCATTAAACGCAGGCTCGATGGATAGTGTTGTATGCGGCACTTGCATGATCTCTAATTGCCGCATGGCATCTTCGTTACTGATGGTTGCTGTGAAGCGTGAAGGCATCATCACCGCATGCACGCGACGAGCCCCCAGCGCATCAACGGCGATAGCCAGGACAAGGGCTGAATCAATGCCGCCAGACAGGCCTAACAGCACACCAGGAAAACCATTTTTTTCTATATAATCCCGCAGACCACAAACTAACGCTTTATAAATTAAAGCTTCTTTTGTCAACAAAGGCGTTACTTCACCTCGTAATTCGCTACCCTGAAATTTGACCGTTTGCAGGCGCTCTTCAAATGCGCTAGCACGCGCTAAAACGTTGCCAAGGCTATCTATTGCCAGTGATTGCCCATCAAATACCAGTTCATCCTGACCACCGACCAGATTGACATAAATACTGGCTATACCTCGTTTGGCGTATTTTTCTAGTAATGCAAGACGGAGTGGGTATTTTTGATAATCAAACGGTGAGGCATTAATGCATACCATTATTTCAGCACCGGCAGAAATTAACCGGTCAACTGGCCCTTCTTGCCATAAATCTTCACAAATACAAAGTCCTAATCGATAGCCTTTGATGGTAAAAATACACGGTGTGGCCTCGCCTTGAGCAAAATAGCGTGCTTCATCAAAGACGCCATAATTTGGTATCACTTGCTTAAAATAGCAAGCAAGGCGCATCCCTTTTGCGAATAGACTGGCGGCGTTGTAACACTGGTTATCCTCAAGAGCCGGGTGGCCAACAATAACATGACAGTTTTTCGTGCTTGCCTGAATTTTTTCAAGCGCATTTTCTACAAGCACATGAAACGCATTACGAAAAAGCAGGTCTTCCGGAGGGTAGCCTGTGAGCGCTAATTCAGGAAAAATAATGAGATCATGATCATGCTGGTGTGTTTGAATGATATGAATTATTTTTTCGGCATTTGCGTTAATCGCACCGACAGTAGGATTAATTTGTGCCATGAGGCAAGTTAAGGTTTGATGCATGATAGGGTCATTTAAAAGGGCAATGAATTTCCTATTTTATACCAAATAACTTAACTAATTTAACTTATTTACCCATTGTTGCTCATTTTTAGTTAAAATAGATAATTTGGCTAAAGGAAAATGCGCAATATCTTGATGCCCAATGGGTATCAAATGTGCATGCTCCTAAATTTGTGGGTTATCAATATATGTGGAGAACGGCGTTATCGCGGATGGCTGAGGTATTTCCTGTTGCAGTATTAAAACGTGGGCAGGATTATCAAACTCTCGGTCATGTGCTTAATATCCGATTGAGTGATGGTTTGCTTAAAGCGCGAATTAAAGGCAGCTCAAACCAAATCTACAACGTGCATCTTGATTTGAAAACCTGGCCTGAGAAGCCTGCTCGATGTAGTTGCCAGCAGCATGCGAATTGCAAGCATGCTGCTGCGTGTTTATATGCATTACAGGCAAGGGAAACCCATCAACCGCCTTCTACTCCATCCGATGCCGTACTCGAACCGCGCATGGATCCCGAGGTGCTAAGCGCTGATGAGGTGGAATGGTATTCTGATCTTAAAGAACCTGGGCACGATTTTTTTTCATACCAGTTAGGTATTCTGATTGATAATCAACCTGTCAGTATTGTCCCCCTGGTCGCTGATTTGATCAGCCGTTGGGATCATAAAACACTGGAAAATTTATCCGATAATTTATTATTGAAACTGCCTTTATCGCAGGGCAAGCTGCTTAAAATTGAATTGGGGCGGATTAAGCCGTTATTGCGTCTATTGATGCAATATGGGATACAAAAAGATCATAATGAGCAGAGTTTACAAGTTAAAAATTATCAATTGTTGCTGATGTTGGAAGCAGAGCAGGCCATGGCTTCAAGTCGGGCACGTTGGCAGGGAACAGATGAGTTGCGTACCAAATTGCAACAGTTAACCTCCCTGACGGCATTGCCAGAAATCACGGTGCCCAAGGGTTTAAAAACCCAATTGCGTGATTATCAACAACAAGGGTTGAATTGGTTGCAAAGTTTGCGTAACAACCAGTTTGGTGGCGTGCTAGCGGATGACATGGGCCTGGGTAAAACCATACAAACCCTTGCTCATCTTCAATATGAGAAAGAACAGGGGCGCCTGCAAAAAGCCAGTTTGATTGTTGCACCCACAAGTCTGGTCGGTAACTGGTATGAAGAGGCCACGCGCTTTACACCTGAATTAAAGGTATTGATTTTTCACGGTTTGAATCGTCATCTTGATAATTTTGATGATTACGATCTGGTGATTTCAACCTACGGTTTAATTCAACGCGATAAAAGCCGTTTTCTAAGCTACCCGTTTTACTATTTAATTCTTGATGAAGCACAATCGATTAAAAATGCCCGCACTAAAACCACTCAAATTGTCCAGCAGCTTCAAGGCAATCATCGGCTTTGTCTTACGGGCACACCACTTGAAAATCATTTAGGTGAATTGTGGTCATTATTTCATTTTTTAATGCCGGGATTTTTGGGTGATGCGAAACGGTTTCGCCAATTTTTTAGAGCACCCATTGAAAAGCATGCTGATTATGACAAAAGAGAATTACTGGCGCGGCGAATTCAGCCGTTTATGTTGCGTCGCACCAAAAATGAAGTAGCACGTGAATTACCGGCCAAAACAGAAATGACAAGAACCATCGAATTGAGCGGAAGGCAGCGAGATTTATATGAAGCAATCCGCATGAGCATGGAGAAAAAAGTACGTGATGCGATTGCAAAGCAAGGTTTAGGTAGAAGTCATATTATGTTGTTAGATGCGTTGCTTAAGCTCCGACAAGTCTGCTGCGATCCACGGTTATTATCGTTGCCCGAAGCCTCAATGGCACATGGAGCTTCAGCCAAACTCGACACGTTGATGGAGTTAATAGACAACTTAATGGAGGAAGGACGGCGTGTTTTGGTGTTTTCGCAATTTACCTCCATGCTAAAGTTGATTGAGGAGCAATTGACAGCTAGGGATTATATTTATTTGAAACTTACAGGTCATACCCAAAATAGGCAAGCGCTAGTGCGTGATTTTCAGGAAGGCAAAGCGCCTATCTTTCTGATTAGTTTAAAAGCAGGCGGCACAGGATTAAATCTGACCCGCGCCGACACTGTGATTCATTACGATCCCTGGTGGAACCCGGCAGTAGAGGATCAAGCAACCGATCGCAGCCACCGCATTGGCCAGGAAAACCCGGTATTTGTTTATAAATTGATTACAGTGGGTACCGTGGAAGAATCTATCCTGAAAATGCAGGAGAAAAAGCGCCAGTTAGTCGATGGGATCCTCGCTAATCATGTTACTGGCAGCATGACATTAACCGATGACGATATCGCGCAATTTTTTATGCCGCTAGCTTAGAGCGTGCTTGCGCAGTTCAATAAATAATTTTTTGCTGCTTTATAGTTTTTTATGAGGATTTTTAGTACAATATGAGGAAATGATGGTTTTGAGAGGTTAAGCTAATAATGAACGATGCGATTTTTTCTGAACGCGTGCGCAAGTTTTTTAAGGGCAAGTTTTTTAAGGACAAAGGTGTTGTTCCCAATAAAATTATCGATAGGGGCTTGATAGATCATTTATTTAAACAATTTAACGATCAGAGTCGTTTACATGTAACATCGAGTTTTATTGTTAGTGCAACGGCTGACTATTTGAATATTCACCCTCATCAAATGCGCGGTATGCTATGCAAGGAAAGATCGCGACGCGGGACGCCCTTTTTCTATGCGCAGGAAAGCCATACCTTTAATTTAAAAACCAAACCAAATTTAATAAATTTGCTTGGGAAAAGCCATCGCCCAAGTTATAAATTAACTACTCCAAATGGTAGTATGCTTACCCCGAATAGACGAGCAAGAGTGCAAGCTGCGACACAAGAGCATGACGTCAGTTATACCCCGTTACAGTCTATGAAAAATTCTGAGAGGGCTCGAGCACATGCAATCGTAAATGGTTCAAAATATGAGCGAGATTTGATAGTAAATGATGAGATTGCGCTATGGCGTAAAAATACTCCGGCAAGGCCTGGCGATGAGCCCTCGCCGAACCGGGTTAAACGAACTACGTTGCCACCATGTAGGCTTCCCTTTTATGCATCAGAAAATGCACCTGAATACTTTGAATTTTCTGTGACTGCTGAAGATATCTATGCGCGGATGGGTGTTAAACGCCCTGTTAGCCAAACGCAAGTCATGGCGGGTAAATCGGCAAAAGATATTTTGATAGCACTTGGTGCAATTATTTCGCAAAACCAAGATGGGCGTGATTTTCATTGGGCTCACCGTCATGGGTGGTCTTTAAACGGCGCGCAGGCAAAAGATAACCTTGACCCGACAACGGCAGGCAGCAACTATGATACCTTGTTTAAAGTAGAGGCGCCCATCAAGTCGTTATTGCTTGAACAAGGAGTGGATTGCGTTTTGGTCAAAGGGGAAGTTCAGTTTTTTGATGATGTGCGTTTACCAAAAAAAATCACTTACGTACTATCCTGGGGAAACGGTCATTCCATGGAGGTTATCATCGATCCAATGAATAGCCGTATTCCTACCGTAGATGAGCATGAAGTGGCCATGCAGTTATTCCGGCTGTAGTTTCCTTCACCCACCCCGTTCGGGCTGAAAGATACGCATCGTCTTGAAGTTTTGCACCGTGGGTGGACTTCGAGACGGCGCATTTAGTTGGGCAATACCCCTGCAAAATTGTGTATGAGCCTCCTCACTCCGAACGGATTAATAACTGTCGAGTCGAGTTTAATGCACAATCGACCATAATTGACTTAAAATAATTCAAATCATATTTTTCACGCGTTGCAAAAGATTGAATCATCGCATATCCTTTTCGCTAGAGAATTTTTGGAGAGCACAGATGAAACAGCTAATCACCATTGTATTTGCGATTTTTTACCTGCCTTTTGCCATGGCAGCCTCACCTGCTGGCACCTGGACTACCATAGATGATAAAACCGGAGAAAAACGGGCTGAAGTTAGCCTGGAAATTACCGATGGCGTTTTAAGCGGTAAGATCATACGTGTGTATGCCCACCCGGGTGATCTGGGTATTTGTTCAAAATGCCCGGGAAAATTTAAAGATAAGCCTATTGAGGGATTAAGGTTTGTCTGGGGGTTGAAAGAAAAAAGTCACGGCGTTTGGAGTGGCGGGCAAATTCTGGATGCTAAAACCGGTAAAATTTACAATGTAAAAATGACGATGAAAGGTAATAAGCTTTATGTGCGTGGTTACGTGGGTGTTTCAATGATGGGACGGACCCAAGTTTGGGTTAATTAACCATGTTAGATCTAAAAGCACGTAAAAATACGGCTGATCCCTTGAAGCGTCCACCTCATTCAGCTGAAGCCGAACAGTCAATCATCGGTGGTTTGATGCTTGAAAACCAGGTATGGGACAAGGTCAGCTCAAAATTGTGTGAAGCAGATTTTTATCGTACTGAGCATCGAATTTTGTATCGCGCCATTGTCGGGCTTTCAAGTAAAAGTCAGCCCTTTGATGTGGTGACTTTGCTTGACACGCTGAAATCGAACAATGAGTTGGATGAAGCGGGCGGCGAGGCTTATCTTTTTGAATTGGCAAACAATACGCCGAGCGTTGCCAACGTCTCAGCCTACGCTGATATCGTTCGGGAAAAATCAGTGCAACGCCAATTGATTGCCGTTGCTAGTGAAATTGCAGATTCTGCCTACAATCCTGCGGGTAGGGAAGTACCGGAATTACTTGATTTTGCTGAAACCAAAGTGTTTGCAATTGCTGAACAAACCGCAAGTGATGGTGGCCCTGAAACAATTAAATCTATTCTGGTGAGAGCTGTTGAACGAATAGATGCACTCTATCATAGTGGTGATTCAATTACCGGCCTTGCAACAGGATTGGTTGATCTTGATAACATGACATCCGGATTACAGCCATCTGATTTGATTATTGTTGCAGGCCGTCCTTCCATGGGTAAAACCACCTTGGTAATGAACATTGCAGAACATGCGGCTATCAAGGCGGGTAAGCCGGTTTTGGCGTTTTCTATGGAGATGCCATCCGATTCACTTGCAATGCGGATGATGTCATCACTCGGTCGTATTGATCAACATCGAATCCGCACGGGTAAGCTTGATGATGATGACTGGCCACGGGTAACTTCCGCTGTACACATGTTATCAGAAGCGCCTTTATTTATTGATGATACTCCGGGGTTAAGCCCTGCTGAAATGCGTGCCCGTGCGCGACGATTGATGAAAGAGCACGGCCAGTTAGGCTTGATTGTGGTGGATTATTTGCAGCTGATGAAAGTGCCGGGCTTTAAAGCGGATAATCGCACCGCTGAGATTTCTGAAATCTCACGCAGTCTTAAATCGCTAGCCAAAGAATTGAGTGTACCCGTGATTGCCTTATCACAGTTAAATCGGAGTCTTGAGCAACGCCAGGATAAACGGCCTATCATGTCTGATTTACGTGAATCAGGTGCTATTGAGCAGGATGCTGACTTGATTTGTTTTATCTATCGGGATGAAGTATACAATGAAGACAGCCCTGATAAAGGAACGGCAGAAATCATTGTCGCGAAGCAACGTAATGGCCCCATTGGTAAAGTCCGGGTTGCCTTTTTGGGCAAATACACACGATTTGAGGATTTGGCTTTTAATGGCTACCAAGGGGTAGATTAAGGTGGCAAGGCCTACCCGTGTCTATATAGACACCACAGCATTATTACATAATGTAAGGCGCGTGAGGCAATGCGCGCCAGGCAAAAAAATTATCGCAATGGTAAAAGCAAATGCCTATGGCTGTGGTCTGCCTTCCGTATTACCGGCTCTTGAAGGGCAGGTGGAGGCGTTTGGTGTTGCATCCCTTGAAGAGGCCATGGCGCTTCGAGGGTTGGGTAGTCGAAGCGACTGCGTGTTGTTTCAAGGTGTGTTTGGTTCTGATGAATTGCATCTTGTGGCTCGTCAAAATTTCCAATGCGTCATCCATCATCTTCCGCAATTGCAATGGCTGCTGAATACTCCATTATCAAAAAAAATTAAGGTTTTTGTAAAGGTGAACACCGGCATGCATCGCCTGGGTTTTTCACCTGCTGAATCACATGAAATTATCCATGCGTTGTCTAATTGCCCCTGGGTTGATGAAGACATTGGGTTAATGACACATCTGGCTTGTGCTGATGAGCCGGATAATATAAGCAATCAACAGCAGCTGCTTAGTTTTAACCATCTGTCAGTACCCCAGCATGTCAAAATAACTCGCAGCATTGCAAATTCAGCGGCCATATTGGCTCTGCCTGAAATGCATGTCGATATCGTGCGGCCAGGCATTATGCTGTATGGGGTGTCGCCTTTTGCTAATCAGGACGGCAGGGCGTTAGGCTTGATGCCCGTGATGCGTTTTGTGTCCGCGGTCAGCGCTATACATCATTACCCGCCCAATGCGCCAATAGGGTATGGTAGCACCTGGCAGAGTGATAAGGCCTCCATTATTGGCGTTGTGGCTGCGGGCTACGGTGACGGCTATCCGCGGCATGTTGCAGCGAATACTACCGTGTGGGTTAACGGCTTTTTGGCTCCAATTGTGGGCCGTATTTCCATGGACATGCTGACTATTGATTTGACCGATTGCCCTGGTGTGGCCATTGGTGATGCAGTGGAGTTATGGGGCCAAAACATTCCCGTGGAAGCTATCGCGCGCGCCGCTGGCACAATTGCCTATGAATTGATCTGCCAGTTATCGCCGAGAGTGCGTCCACGTTAGAAATATTACCATTTACTCATACTCAAAAAAATGCCTTGCTTGAAATTTCGAATGATGACAAATTATCTATGTCTTTTATGCTTGAATTAAAAAACGAAAATTCTTTAAGAAAGACATTTAAAGTATCGTTTGCTTCCAAACGTCCAATAATTTCGTTAGTCTGGCTGAGGATAGTGCTTTGTTCATCTTCAGGGTAATTATTAGAAGTTTTTTCAGCTTTCATACGTTCAATAAGTTCCTTAATCTTGTCGGTGATAGCCCTTTGTTCATCTTCAGGGTAATTATCAAAGGCAAGCGAATTTGCTTCCTTGAAATTATTAATAACAGCTTCTGTTTCTAATCCTGAATAGGCAGGGTATTTCTCAAGATAGTCTCTATACACATCCTCCCATAGTGTAAGCAACTCACTAAATGCTATTTCTTTTTTGTGAAATGCATCATGAATACTAGCATACTCAAAAATTGGAAGTGTCTTTTTGTGCATACGTTCATATTCTTGTTGTAAATAAACCGCGTTTAAAATAGATTTGTGAGGGCATTCAAAGAGGGTGCTGTCAACTACTGTATAATATATCGCGTCAAACGATTTGATGTGATATATGATTTCTGAATAAGTATTGCCATGTAGACTTACCAAGCCACCTTTCATTAACGTTATTTTCAACTGTTTAATTTGTTCTATTTTTTGTTCTTTTGTTAATTCGGGTAAAAGTAATTGTTTTTTCTTACCCTTCCCACTCAACATATTTCGCGCTGATATTGCCTTTATTGCATCAATATCTGCATCAACAATTAAAAAGCCTGCGCCGGGAAAGAGAGTTGTACCATGTCCAGCCAGAGATACTGAGCGATTAGGATTTCCATCTTTTTCAAACCTATCCTCTTTCTGCGTTCGGGACGGTATGCCTTTGCGTCGATTGGTTTTATATAACTCAAGGTGAGCTAGCGACTCGTTGTGTTTGCGACTGGATTCTGATGGGTTCTCTATACCTCGAGCCAAAACAATACCGTTTTTCCTAGCATACTCAAGGTATGCCTCAGTTAATTCTTCCTCTTTAATTACAGCATGTATTGGTAATGGCACACTAGCATCTATAACTGTTTTAGGATCGCTTAATGCTTGAAGTAAATGATAGTCATATTCAAGGATCAGTGCGCGTGTTTTTTCATAGCAACTAGGGTTGTCAAACCTGGATTTAATATCATTATCCCATTTTTTGACATCATCGCCATGCCAATAAATAAGACTTCTTGCTTCGGTAATTAATTTCCCCATTTCTACCAGTGCCTGGTCATTTTTACTTGCGATTTGTTGATAAAAATCCAGGTAGGTTGCATTAAAATTTGTGCGTACCCGAATAATATCCAGGCAATCGGCATCATGGATAATTTTTTGATAAATTGATTTCGCTTTCGCAGGCGCTTCGTATCTCCATGTCAACTGCCCACCCGTATTTGTGACTAATTTATGATAAATATTGCCTGGAACGCTATCCTTATTGGCCACGGCTTCTGCAAAAATTAAAGCTTTCTCTGGTTTCACCCCTTGGCTAATAACCAGATAATGATAAAGCATCAGCGCACTTTCTTTATCCCATTCATCTATACCATCTGATTCTCTCGCGGCATCATGAAATAAAAGCGAAATTTTTAATAATTCAATATCTTCATCTGTCAGTAGTAACGCTTCTTCATCTTTATATCGTCGATATAAGCTTATAAATACATCAGAATAAATTGCGGCACGTACTGCGTGTTGAATACCATGGATTGGGCGGGCAATCGTGTGTTCTTTAAATCTTTTTGGTGAGTGAGAATTTGGATAAGGCTGATTGTAAATTTCATACACATCGTGAACGACTTTATTCAGTTTTTTGGAAACTTCCGGGAGCATCTCACACCTCAATTTATTGGATAAATATGACCAATATGGACAATATAAAATCAAATTATATCAGGTTTTTCTATTTTTTAAAATTTATATATTGATCCTCATACATGTCCGATGGGTATATGCCTTATCTGAACGCTTTGTACATGACAAAAATGATATTGTCTTTCCTGCGAAGGCGGGAATCCATTTTTGAAATAGTACAATGCTACTGCCAGCCCATATCCCTGCCCTCGCGGTGATGACAAATTTTGAGCACATTGTTTTTTGTCGTGCACTGAGATCTGAAAGACAAAATTGATGGGTATAAGAGGCCACATTTGGTCAAATAATGGATCTTTAGCATTAGGATCTTAATGTCAGCTAGCGAACTTGCTCTCTTGCACTATATTTTCTTGAATTTTTAATCCAGTTCGAATTTCAACTATCGTTCTTTGAAAATCAAGGGATTTTTCCTCCAACAAAAGCAGATTCCTGGATAATTGAGCATAATTCTCTGTGTATTTTTTATCACCGGATGGAACAATTTTAACTCGATATTCATCTGAAACATTGCGCGTAATGTTTGCTAATTCCTGCAAGTGCTTTAAGCAGCCATCTCCCTTGATAGAGGCGATAACTTGTTGTGTGTCTTGATGAAAAAAATTACTCTTAAGGATCTTAACAGGTTCTGCCAAAGCTTTTATAGCGTTTGAAAAAAAGTCAGGTGATAGCTGCATTTCTGGATACCGTGCACCATATCGTTGATTGTTATCGCTGATAAATTGAGCAGCAGGTTTAGTAATATTATTTATACAACCTTTTATTTTCTAAACAAGAATGCATTAATTTTAGCTGATTATTCAGTTCTGATTGAAGCACGTTCCATACCTCATCGTTCGCGATTTGGGGTTGATTTTCTATACCATACGGTGAGAAAAATTTTGCTGTGTGTGGTTGTTGTGGTACTTTTATTTTTGCTCGCAGCCAACGTGCTTGAGTTTCATGGTATACACTAAATTCTTCATGGCATTGTTGTTTTGGTTTGTTCTAATTTTCCACTACAGCAAGCCTTGTTTATGGACAATATCTGCCCTTGATGCTAGAATCTCTTCCGATTTTCAAATAAATGAGCCATGGGTGAAGACAAATGAAAAAATTAGTTGTGATATCACTTTCTCTTTCAGTATTTTTAGCAGGTTGTGCACAAGTCACCAATGAGGGTGTTGGTACAATTGGTGGTGGTGTGATTGGTGGGCTTCTGGGCAGTCAGTTTGGTGGTGGTTCTGGAAAAGTTGCTGCTGCCGCAGGCGGTGCATTAATTGGTGCCTTTCTGGGTGGCAAGATGGGTCAATACATGGATCGTCAGGATAAAATGGAAATGCAACGTGCTTTAGAAACGGCACCGGTGGGTAAGTCAGTGCGTTGGAAAAATCCAGATAATGGCAATCAATACAGCGTGAAGCCTACACGGACATATTACAGCAACCAGCAACCTTGCCGTGAGTATATTACCAATGCCATTATTGGCGGTAAGAGCCAGCAAATTTATGGTAAGGCTTGTCGTCAGGCTGATGGTGCATGGCGTGTGGTTAGCTAACTTATAAACCAGCATCTTTTTACCAAAGCCTCAAATCAAACGTATTATCCTTTAATAAGCCAGGATTCCCCTGGCTTTTTGTGCTATATATTAACAATAAGATTGAATTGTTGTCAATAAATTAAGCGGCACGGAGTTTAATATGGCTCATACTTTGCATTCAATACTGCCCAGTCCAAGGCGTCCCATTAGTTATGTCTACCCTGATGTTCATGTCTCACAATGCGTGAATATGATGATTGAGGAAAATATAGGTGCTTTGGTGGTCATAGATGATGAAAATCTTTTAGGTATAGTTGATGAGCGTGATATCGTTCGTTCCCTTGTGTACAAAGGGTTGTCACCTGATTCATCCAAAGTATCCGATATTTTATGTGCTGATGTGGCAGTTTTAAAACTATCAGATACAGTCGATATGGCCATAGATGTGATCACGCGCACCAAACGACGGCATATATTGGTAGCTGAGGATGATCAGTTGATTGCGATTGTATCAATTGGGGATATCCTGTCTAAATTGATTGAAGATAAATTACAAACAATTGAACATTTAAAAAATTACATCCACACTTGAATGCTAGCTCATGTTATTAAACAAAATGCGATGAGAGCTTATCGACATCAAGATACCGAAGCTGGCGAGAAACGTAACCATTGCAGTTCCGCCATAACTTACCAGCGGTAATGGAATGCCTACTACTGGCAAAATACCCATGACCATTCCGATGTTAACGAAGGCTGAGATAAAGAAAGTCATTGCAAGGCTTGCTGCCAGCAGGCGTGTGTAACTTGTTTGTGCATGCCTTGCTATATGTAAACCACGTAATGATATTAAAACAACCAATATGATTAACATGACACTACCAACAAAACCAAACTCTTCACCACTTACTGCAAAAATAAAATCAGTGGCGTGCTCAGGTAAAAAATTAAGGTGCGACTGGCTACCAGCCAACCAGCCTTTGCCAAATGCCCCTCCTGAACCAATAGCAATTTTAGACTGGATTATATGATAGCCTGTTCCTAAGGGGTCATTTTCAGGGTTTAGAAACGTAATGATGCGTTGTTTTTGATAGTCATGCATAACATGCCAGAGCAGGGGGGCTGCCAATCCAGCTGCCACGCCCAGAAATAACACAATGCGTAAGTGAATGCCAGCTAGAAAGATCACACAAATTCCTGCGGCAATTACCATTAATGCCGTGCCGAGATCGGGCTGCCTGGCAATTAAGATTGCCGGAATAAAAATAAGGATTGCCGCAAAAAATAGCGATTTAAAATTAACTGGCAATGACTTTTGGTCAAAATACCAGGCGGCCATCATGGGAACTGCTAATTTCATTATTTCTGATGGTTGAAAACGAAAGAATCCCAGATCAAGCCAGCGTTGCGCCCCTTTTCCAATTTTTCCCATGATCATCACGGCAATTAGCAGCCCTAAGCCAACACCATAGATCCAGGGTGTCCATGATTTGTAGCGATGCGGTGGAATGAAGGCAAAAACCAGCATTACCCCAAATGCTAATAAAAGCCGTAAACACTGACGTAAAATCATGCCAACATTTTGATTTGAAGCACTGTATAAAATAAAAAAACCTAGCATGATTAATAGCAACAATAACCCAAGCAAGGGAAAGTCAATATGCAGTGCTTTGGGGGTGAATCGATAGACTGGGCGTGATTGGCTTATTTTCATGAGGTTTTTTCATTGTTGGTGAATTCAAAATAGGCATCCATGACCTGTCGTGCAACCGTCGATGCAACAAAATCATTTTCAACCATCACAGCAATGGCAATGGCCGGCTTTTCAATTGGAGCAAAGGCAATAAATAAAGAATGATCGCGCAACGCTTCAGGAATATCGCTATATCGTTTTTTTTCATACTGGTTACCGCTGAAAACTTGTGCAGTACCCGTTTTAGCAGCGACGGTATAACTGGTATCACGTCCAAATCGATGGCCTGTCCCTTCCTTGCTGCTGATCACATTTTGCATGGCTTCAGAAATAATTGTCCAGTAAGCGGTGTCTTTTAATTTCACAGGGTATTCTTCTAATGGTGTGTATTTATGTGTTTCGCCATGATCATGCATCGATTTACTGAACAAGTGTGGTCTAAATCGCCGGCCATGCTGGCTTAAAGAAGCAGTTGCATTAGCAAGTTGTAAGGGGGAGGCGAGCATAAAACCTTGTCCGATTGAGGTAATTAAGGTGTCACCTGGATACCAGTGCGTATTTTTACTCCGGCGCTTCCAGCTCGGGCTAGGAACAAGCCCTGGTGCTTCTTCGAGTAAGTCAACATGAGTGAGCTGTCCAAAGCCAAATTGCACTAGCATGTCTTCAATAGCAGTGATACCCATTTTGTTACCCAGTTGATAAAAATAGGTATCACAGGAAACAGTAATTGCACGCTTGAGATTCATCACACCATGTCCACGGCGTTTCCAGTCACGGTATTGGTGACTGACTCCAGGTAATCTGTACCAGCCCGGATCATATATTTTGGTGGCCGGTGTAATAATTCCTTTATCTAATCCAGCGAGTGCTACGAACGGTTTTACTGTTGACGCGGGTGGATAAAGACCGCGTACTGCCCGGTTGTATAATGGCTTGTCTGGCGCATTGGCTAATTGTTGATAATTTGCATTACTAATGCCATTGACAAATAAATTTGGGTTATAGGCAGGTGAACTAACCATGGCGAGTATTGCCCCATTATTCACGTTAATAGCGACCACAGCACCGCGTTTATCCTTCAGTGCATCAAAGGCTACTTCTTGCAGGCGTGAATCAATGGTCAGGTAAATTTTCGCGCCGGACAGAGGCGTTTGTTTACTTAAAATGCGCAATGTCCTGCCGCTGACATCGGTTTCAACTTGCTGATAACCAACGCTGCCATGCAATAGATTTTCGTAATATTTTTCTATCCCTGTTTTACCAATAAAATTAGTCGCCCGATAATTTGTTTTATCTACTTGCTGTAATTCCTGCACATTAATACGCCCTACATAGCCTAGTAAATGTGCGGTTTTTTCGGCTAGAGGGTAATAACGCATTAGCCGTGCCTTGATACTAATGCCGGGAAATTTATGTTGATTACTGGCAAAAATGGCCACCTCTTCCTGTGTTAACTTGAGTTTGATTGGTATCGGCACGTACGAGCGATTCTGGGCCCGCGCATGTTCAAAATTATCAATGTCATCATCAGTAATTGAAGGGAGTAATTGTTTTAAACGTTGCAAGGTTTTTGATAAATTTTTGACATGTTCAGGTACTACCTCGAGAACATACACGGGAATGTTATCAGCCAGAACAACACCATTTTTATCAAGAATAATGCCTCGAGGGGGGGCGATTGGAATAATACTCATCTGATTTTTTAGCGACAAGGTGGCATAGTGCTTGTATTGTGAAAACTGCAACCAGGCCAGGCGCAAAATCAAAACAAACGAAAGCATTATTAGCAGCGCCACTAACAAACTTAAACGAAAGTGATGCAGCTGCATTTCAAAGTGGTCGTTTTTGATGGATTTATTCAAACGCATCTTAATGCAACAAGTTAATGAGTATAATATTCAGCATGCATAGTAACTGATACTGCGCGCGGGCACAATTTGAGTCTATTCAGGGAGCTGTAAGATAATAATATCCCCATTTGACATCTTACAGCTCACTTATGATAGGGGTGATTGTGCGATATCGACCAGGCTCGATAGAGTGTTTCCAGTAGAACAATGCGCACTAACGTGTGAGGTAACGTAAGCTTGGACAATGACCAGCGTTCGTCGCTGCGGGCAATGAGCGATGGAGACAGCCCTTCAGGGCCACCAATTAAAAAACATAAATGGCTGTTAATTTGCTGTAAACGTTCGAGTTTTTCAGCTAATTGTTCACTGCTAAAGGATTCACCGTTGATTTCGAGTGCTATAAGTCGAGCGCCGTGAGGAATGGCAGCACTTATCAAGGCCATTTCCTTTTCCATGATACGTGCTAAATCGCTTGATTTGCCTCGCCTGAGCAAGGGAATTTCAACAAGGTTCAGTGCAACACCATCTTGTAATCGTTTGCTGAACTCTTGAACAGCCAGTTCAACCCAGGCAGGCATTTTATTGCCAAGGGCTATGAGCGTCATTTTAAGCATTGATGTAAGATTCCTAGGGCTTATCTTGCCAGAGGCCTTCCAAATTATAAAAAGCGCGGCTTTCCGGTTGCATGACATGAACAACAAAATCACCAAAGTCAATTAAAGCCCACTCGCCACTGGTAAGGCCATGGTAACTTAACGCTGGCAGACCGACGGCTTTCATTTGTTCCATGATTTGTTGAGCAATCGCTTTAACATGGCGTGATGAACGTCCACTGCAAACAATCATAAAGTCGGTAACCGTGGTTTGATTACTAACATCAATAGTGGTTATATCATTGGCTTGTGTATCATCCAGCGATTTAAGGAGTGTTTTTAATAACGGGTGTTTATCATGCATATTCTGAATTTCGATTCATTACAAAAGGCGATGGATAATAGCAGCAATTGCTTTGATACACAAAATATCTTGCAAATAGACTGCAATTATCGGTGCAACTCACTTCACCTTAAGCGTCTTAGCTCCTCTTCGGCAAACATACAAACAGATTTAAGCACTTAAATCAATCAGTTATATAACAAGTAGGTTGGGCCTTGGCCCAACACCTACGTTGTTATGATTAAATCAACAAGGCGCACTAGGATAGACGTTATAGCGGCCACGATCTTTTATTCTGTCGTAGCTGCCGGAGCTTGGGCGGGTGCAGCAGCGGGCTGGGCACCGGTAACCGGGCGAGGTGCTGCGATGATTTGCATAATACCAAGATCCCCTGATATTTTCCGGGCAACTAATAATTCAACGGATAGAAGTTGGGTGAGTTTCTCTTTGTCATTTTGATAAACAACCTGCATGGGAACAGAAATTTTCCATTGGTTTTCTTTAACCGGATTAATTTTTATTTCGCCATCAACCTGACTGCTCACATTTAAAGCATGAGACTTGATGATGCTGATATTTCCTGATTTTTGCAGTGCGTCATTATATCCTTTCCAGCCTTGATCAGTAAAACATTGCTTTAACTTTTCCAGTTGCTCATCAATGGCGGTGTGCGAGAAATCAAACGATTGAACAGCGGCATTTTTTGCCCATTTTTCAAGCAGTGGTTGTTCAACTGCCATGTTAGCGGGAATGCGGTACTGGCAGTCAATCACCATTGCTGTATTTGGTGTGGGTGCAGCGCTGTCCTTGGCAGGGGTTTCCTGGGTTGTTTGCACTGTCGTGGTCGTGGTTGTCGTGTTCGTTTGGGCGGCGGCAGGTTGCGCGCTATCATCGGCATTTACAGCAGAGCAGCATACAGTAAACAACGCTGCATAGAGCATGGTTCTATTCATTGTACATTCCTTGTGTTAGTTTAAATTTAACAAATAGCCTAGCATAATTGCGGCCAGTCGTGCAGTTTTTTGTTCCTGATCTAGTGATGGTGAAAGTTCTGCCATGTCAAGGCTTACTACTTTGCCAGTAAGTAATATATATTTCAATAAAGGCAGGGCTTGCCAGGGGTTTAAACCTAGTGCTTGTGGCGCACTGACCCCTGGTGCAAAGCATTCTGCAAAGACATCGAGACAAATTGAAAGATATAAATAATCATGCTGCAGAATAAAATTATCAAGAAATGCAACTTGCCAGGCAAAACTTTCCTCATTTATTTGTTCTGCAGTCAAATAGTCTACATTCCACTCATGAGCGCGTTCAAACAAGTTTTTTGGATTGGCTATGGATTGAATGCCTAAACAACAATAATTAAAAGGCAAGTTATTTTGTTGGCAGTGCTGTTTGATTTGCCAAAATGGCGTTCCCGATGTTCCTTGATTATTTTGTACAGGGCGCAGATCGAAATGGGCATCGAAATTGATAATGCCAATTTTGGGGTAATGTGAGGTCAACCCACGATAATGAGCCCAGGCAATTTCATGCCCGCCACCAAATGCCAGCGTCTTGTGCCCTCGCTGATGGCAATAATCAATTAATCTGGCAAATTGTTCCTGTGCTGTTTCAAGTTGCTCATCAATGCATACGATATTGCCGATATCAATAAATTGTTTGTCGTTATGGCAGGCCAGCCTGGCTAATTGTTGACGTAATGCATCAGGACCTAATCTTGCACCTGTCCGTCCCTCATTCCGTCGTATACCCTCATCACTGCAAAAGCCGAGTATAATAGGCTGTTTAGTTGCTGTGTCGAGTGAGGAGGTGCTGATATCGAGGCACTGAATTTGTTGAAAAAAACGCTCACCCGCTAAGCTATCTTTCCTGCCTTGCCAAAGGGATTGATTAGGTGGCTCATAATTAAGGATATCAGTTAGCATTGTTATCTCATGCAGTGGAGCTGGTTCTCAAATCAGTATAGCCTATGCAGCTTGAAGCGACAATTTAAGCAGAATAACTTAAAAATGCTAGCCCAAAACCTTGATTACGCTTTGCTGTATCAGTACTACGGTTTTTTGTTCCGTACTTTTTATGGTCGCAAACTGCCTATCTCTGTTATCATCTTCATCAAATTTAACTGATTCATCGAGGATACTTTGTATATAGTAACAGGAGGCGGTAGCGGGATTGGAAGGAGTTTGGCGCAGGCACTGGCAAGACGAGAAAAGCCTGTGTTAATTGTCGGCCGACATGAGCGACCTCTGGTGGAAACGGCTGCATCTTATCCCTTGATTGAATACCTCTGTGGGGATGTATCAACCCAAGAAGGACGCGCAGATATCGTTTCTCATGTACAAGACCTGCCTGCTATTGAGGGCATTATTCATAATGCAGGCATTATTGATCCCATCGTGCCAATTACTGCTATTGATGAATCAGCTTGGCGGCAGGTGATGGCCACCAATCTTGAAGCACCGCTTTTTTTAACCCAAGCGTTACGAGGTAAGCTGGCTACCGGCCGTGTATTGCACATTGGTTCAGGTGCGGCTTATTTTCCAGTCTCTGGCTGGGCTGCTTACTGTGTGTCAAAAGCGGCGTTATCTATGCTAACTCGTTGCTGGCAGCTGGAATGCGCAACCATTGCATTTGCCAGCGTGATGCCTGGTATTATAGATACCCGCATGCAGCAAAAAATCCGACATGCACAACACATGGACACTGAAAAACGTGATTTTTTTAACCAGTTGCAACGCAGTAACCAGTTAATTTCGCCAGAAACAGTGGCTGAATTTTTATGCTGGTTATTATTGAGTCTGGATAAAGTACAATTTGAATCCAGGGAATGGGATATTTATGATACGACCCACCATGATGCATGGCTTATGCCGCCCTATGTAGTGCCTGCCCTGGAGTGATGCAAGATGACTGATTGCGATAAATTATTGCTTAATGCAACCATGATTGATAAAGCAGGCGTCCAGCATCCGTGCCAAGCGATCGCTATTGTCAATGGTTGTATTGCTTGGTGTGGCGCAGGTGATGAACTCCCCCTTGAATATAAAAATAACACCATAGTCATAGAAGATTGCCAAGGGAAACTAATTACCCCGGGTTTGATTGATTGCCATACGCATCTTGTATATGCAGGAAACAGGGCAGATGAATTCAAGCAGCGTCTAAGCGGTGTATCCTATGCCGATATTTCTCGACGTGGCGGTGGCATTTTATCCACAGTCGCGCAAACGCGAGCCGCCTCTGAGGAGGATTTGCTGCAACAATCCCTGCCACGGATTTTAGCCTTGCAGGCCGAAGGCGTGATGACGGTTGAAATCAAGTCAGGCTATGGGCTTGATTTGGATAGTGAAATGAAAATGTTACGGGTGGCAAGGCAGCTTGGGAAAATAACCGGTATGCGCGTGATAACGACTTTTCTCGGGGCTCACGCGGTGCCTCCTGAGTATCAAGGTCGTCGCCAGGCTTACGTGGATTATATTTGTGCTGAAATCTTACCTGCTGTTGTTGAGGCAGGGCTTGCTGATGCAATGGATGTGTTTTCTGAATCAATTGGGTTTTCATTGGCAGAGACAGAGCAATTGTTTTTACATGCGGAACAATCAGGCTTGCCGATTAAATGCCATGCCGAACAGTTAACTAATCTGGGTGCTAGTGCACTGGCAGCGAGCATGAATGCGCTTTCCTGCGACCATTTAGAGTATCTTGATGCCAAGGGTGCGCGCGCTATGGCGCAAGCGAATACAGTAGCTGTAGTGTTGCCTGGTGCTTATTATTTTTTGCAAGCAACACATAAACCACCCATTAACTTGTTGCGTGATGCCGGGGTGGGCATTGCTGTTGCCACGGATTGTAACCCTGGCTCATCTCCCACTGCCTCGCTCTTATTGATGATGAACATGGCTTGCCAATTTTTTTCACTTACCGTGCCTGAAGCATTAAGTGCCGTGACGTGGCAAGCTGCCAGGGCGCTAGGCATTACCAATGTGGCCGGTGAACTTGCCAAAGGTATGCCAGCTGACTTGTTAAGGTGGTCTGTTACCGATGCTGCTCAGTTGTGCTATCACTTTGGCTACCCATTACCGCATGAAATGATGATTGCAGGTGAGTGGCGACGTGATAATTGATATACCTGTTGAACATGAAAATACTAGTTTTTAGGTGACTTAAAGGCATAAATCCAGTATTTTCATGTCCGATGGGTATATAATCCAGGGCCAGGCCCTGACGAATGAGAAATGAAGTGATGTCTAACCTGCCTTATATTGCTGCTGAGGAAAAAATTGCCGAGTTAACGTTGCGCAGCATTGTGTTGGCAATTTTATTAACAGTGTTATTAGCGATGTCCAATGCTTATTTGGCCCTTAAACTGGGAATTTTAACTTCAGCCTCAATCCCGGCCGCCATTATTTCCATGGGTATTTTAAGGTTATTTAAAAACCCATCAATCCTAGAAAATAATGCGGTGCAAACAGCAGCTTCTGCGGGAGAGGCGGTAGCCGGCGGGATTGTTTATACCATTCCTGCGTTGATAATTATTGGCTATTGGCACCATTTTGATTACGTGACTAATTTCTTTATTGCGGCCATTGGCGGCATTCTCGGGGTTTTGTTTTCGATTCCATTGCGCCGAGTTCTAGTTAATGACCACTCATTGCGATTTCCTGAAGGGCAGGCTATTGCTGAAGTGTTAAAATCATCGGCTGAAAAAGTCAGCTTGCGCGATATTGTTCTAGGTGGGGTGATTGGTGCGCTAATTGAGCTGTTCCAAATTGGGTTTAAAATCATTGCCAATAGCTGGAGCTACTGGTTTGTTGCTAAACGCTCCATATTTGGCTTTGGTGCAGGTTTTTCGGCAACCATGATAGGGGCTGGTTATTTGATTGGCCATGACATGGCTTTGAGTATCTTTTTAGGCGCGGTGATTTCCTGGCTAGTCGCATTGCCTATAATCAGCCAGTTTCACCCTGAATTTTTGCACCAGTATCCTGCGCACAAAGCCGCTATTTTTTTGTGGAATAGTGAGCTGCGCTATTTGGGGATAGGCGCGATGCTGTTCGCAGGCATCTGGACATTTATCAAAATTCTCAAGCCTTTATTAAACAGCATGCGAATTTCATTTCGTGCTTTTTTGACAAAAAATCACAGTGAAATAGAGCTGCCTCGTACCGATAAAGACATTCCTATGCCATTTATACTCATTGGTGTACTGATGATGGCCACGGTGTTGTTCTTATTTTTTCAGTTCATGTTTCCTTTAGCACAAGCAGGGCTTGATGGTGATTTTGCACCTAGCCTTATATTTTGTGCTGTTTTGTATGTATTGATTGTCGGGTTTTTATTTTCTGTTATTACTGCCTATTTTTCTGGCATGGTTGGTGTGACAGCGAGTCCTGGCAGCTCAATTGTCATCGCAGGGATTTTATTTGCTGCCTGGCTGCTTCTTGGTCTGATTAATCTGGTGGTGCCTCTACCACTCAGTGTGATGCAGATCAAAGCGGCTGAAGCGATTACTATCATCATAGGCTCAGTTGTGACAGGAATTGCAGCAATAGCCAACGATAACACCCAGGATTTGAAAGTAGGGCAGCTGGTAGGCGCTACTCCTTGGAAACAGCAAATCATGTTATTGCTTGGTGTTATTGTTTCAGCTATGGTCATTCCACCGGTGATGCAATTACTATTCAATGTGTATGGCATTGCCGGGGTGATGCCCCATGAAGGCATGGACATCAGCCAATCGTTGCCGGCCCCCACAGCGGCCTTGCTTGCCGCCATCACCGAAGCGGTATTTCAAAATGCCTTGCCGTGGATGATGATGCTAATCGGTGCTGCCGTTATTCTGGGTGTTATTGTTTGCAATCGCCTGTTTAAATTACAGCGCTTTATCCAATTATCTATTCTTGGTGTTGCAATTGGCATGTATTTGCCTATAGCGTCCTCATTTCCACTATTTTTAGGCGGTATGATTGCTTTTTTTGTCAATTGGCGTTTGCATCGCAAGGGATTGGAGGCGGCTAAAAAAAATCAGCGAAAACAGGTCGGCACGCTGATTGCCTGTGGATTGGTCGCAGGTTCTGCATTGATGGATGTGCTACTTGCCATTCCGTTTTCCATGATGCATAGCCCAGACGCTTTGCGAGTTGTTAACACGACTTGGCATAATTATGGTGTTGCACTTGGCGTTGTATCAACCTTGTTGCTCGCAGCATGGATAGAGCGGCGTGTTTGTCGATAGCTGACAGTAATCTACCCGTTCAACCTGAAAAACTCGAATGTAGGGTGGGCAAAGCGTAGCGTGCCCACCAATGCACATATATGATGGTGGGCACGCTATGCTTTGCCCACCCTACGACTGTTCGCTTTTAACTTGCTCAAGCAATAGCAGCTGGGGATTGCTTATTAAAGCTTAAATTCCGAACTGATGGGGTTTATGAGATCAAAAAAACTGAAATACACACGGAAGTAGGGTGGGCAAAGGCGCGTCAGCGACGTGCCCACCAACATACTTACAATGTTTCTATTGTCGCCTGATGATGCAGTAACTTCTCTTTTGCCATGCGCGCTTGCGCGAGTTTTTCCTGCTCTTTACTGATGATTTCTGCTGGCGCTTTATCAGTAAATTTTGGATTATTGAGTTTACCGTCTGCTAGAGCTATGTCTTTATCAAGCTTGGCAATTTCTTTTTCAAGTCGAGCCAACTCGGCCACTTTATCGATTAATCCTGCCATCGGGATCAATAATTCCAAGTCGCCAACGACAGCGGAAGCCGATAGGGGAACGTCTTCTCCTGCTTCCAGGCAGTGAATATGGGTTAATTTACCGAGTGACATCAAAGTAGGTGTGTATTTTTCTATTCTCACTTGCAGTGCTGGTGTGACATTGCGCAAATTCAACGGGATCAATTTTGCAGGGCTGATGGTCATTTCACTGCGAATCGTCCTGATTGATTGCACAATCTTTTTCACCCATTCGAGTTCTTCTTCAACCGATTCATTGATCAAGTCTTTTTCAGCTTGAGGATAAGGGCTAAGCATGATCGTTTCGCCATTTTCACTGGTAAATTTGGTGACACGCTGCCAGATTTCTTCAGTGATGAAAGGCATAATGGGATGCAGGAGTTTAAGAATTTGATCCATAACATGAATCAAGGTGCGGCGCGTTCCACGCTTCATTGAGCCTAGGGCTTGTTCATCATAAAGAACTGGTTTTGATAACTCCAAATACCAGTCACAGTACTCGTGCCAGACAAATTCATAAAGCGTGTTGGCTAATAAGTCGAAACGGTAGGTTTCAAAGTAATGGTGACAAAGCGACTTGGTTCGTTGCAGCAGTGACAGGATCCATTGATCTGCTGGACTGTATTGAAAAGCCCCATCACCAAAATCAAAGCGCTCCTCATCAGTGCTGAGTAACACATAACGTGCCGCATTCCATAATTTATTACAAAAATTACGATACCCTTCAACACGGCCCATATCAAAACGCACGCTGCGTGCCGTAGAGGCTAGTGAACAATAGGTGAAACGTAAAGCGTCGGTACCAAATGCGGGGATTCCTTCGGGAAACTGTTTGCGCGTGGCCTTAGTCACTTTATCGCGCACTGACTTTAACATTAGGTTAGCTGTGCGCTTAGCAACAAGGCTTTCAAGATCAATGCCATCAATAATGTCGATAGGATCAAGCACATTGCCTTTTGATTTAGACATTTTTTTGCCTTCACTATCGCAGATAAGACCGGTGATGATCACGTTCTTGAAGGGTATTTTTCCAGTGAATTTTAATCCCATCATGATCATGCGTGCGACCCAGAAGAAAATAATATCAAAACCGGTAAATAACACAGAGGTTGGATAAAATTGTTCAAGATCAGACGTCCGTTCAGGCCAACCTAAACTTGAAAAAGGCCAAAGTGCGGAGGAAAACCAGGTATCCAGAACATCTTCATCTTGTTTTAGTGTCAAAGAATCATCTAGTTTATACTTAAATCTGACATCATTTTCACTGTAACCAACATACACACGACCCTGATTGTCATACCATGCGGGAATGCGATGCCCCCACCAGAGCTGGCGACTGATGCACCAGTCCTCAATATTTTCCATCCACTGAAAATAAGTTTTACTCCAATTTTCCGGGGTGAAACAGATATCACCATTTTTCACGGCATCAATGGCAGGTTGTGCTAATGGTTTGGTCTTGACATACCACTGATCTGTCAATAAAGGTTCGATAACCACATTGGATTTTTCTCCACGCGGAACTTTTAATTGGTGAGCTTCTGTTTTAACTAAAAAACCAGCATCTTGGAGATCTTGAATAATTTGCTGACGGGCAACGAAGCGATCCATACCTTGATAATTGACCGGTGCGTTTTTATTAATGGTGGCTTTCTTGGTTAATATATTAATCACTGGCAGCTGATGGCGCTTTCCTACTTCGTGATCATTAAAATCATGTGCTGGTGTAATTTTCACGCAGCCACTTCCAAAGTCCGGGTCAACATAGTCATCAGCAATGATTGGAATTTGGCGGTCACACAAAGGGAGGTGGACATGTTTTCCGATTAAATGCTGGTAACGAGGATCGTCAGGATGAACGGCGATGGCGGTATCGCCGAGCAGGGTTTCAGGACGTGTGGTGGCGATAATAATAGAATCATCCGACTCAACTAGTGGATAACGGATGTGCCAAAGAAACCCGTCCTCTTCTTCTGCGATAACTTCCAAATCAGAAATTGCTGTCCCAAGTTTAGGATCCCAATTTACAAGGCGCGTGCCTCGATAGATAAGCCCTTCGTCATGGAGTTGCACAAATACTTTTTGCACAGCGGCTGATAAACCTTCATCCATGGTGAATCGCTCACGGCTCCAGGCAACCGAGGAACCAATACGACGCATTTGCCGGGTAATGTTATCGCCAGATTCATCCTTCCACTGCCAGACTCGTTGTAAAAATTGCTCACGGGTCATGTCCTTACGTGACAGGCCTTCTTTTTCAAGCTGGCCCTCAACAATTAATTGCGTAGAAATACCGGCATGATCAGTACCAGGTTGCCATAAGGTACGAGCACCCATCATGCGCTGATAGCGAATCATCGTATCAATCAGTGTGTGCTGAAAACCGTGCCCCATGTGTAAACTGCCGGTTACATTAGGGGGCGGTAACATGATGCAAAAACTCTTGCCTTCACCTTTCGGCTCAAAATAGTGGTGGCTTTCCCACGTCTTATAGCAAGTTTCTTCTATCGCTTGTGGGGAATAAGTCTTGTCCATGATTTACCTTGCACTGATTAAAGTTGAGAATTTTAACAAATCACGTGAAGAGAAGACAGTATTAATATTGAATCAAAACCAAACAGACAGTTTGTCTGTTTGGAGAGGTTGTTGTCGTCAATAGACCTTAGGAGTTTCTAAAACAGGGCGATGATCCTCCGCCAGATAAGTATACATCGTTGGCACAACAAACAGGGTAAAACAGGTTCCTATCAATAAACCAGATGAGATAACTAAACCAATGTCATAGCGGCTGACAGCACCTGCTCCTGTGGCCAATACTAAAGGCAGCACACCAAATACCATTGCTGCTGTGGTCATTAAAACAGGACGTAGTCGAATAGCTGCTGCTTCTTCGACAGCAGCTCGTCGGTCAAGGTTTTTTTCACGTTGCAAGTGATTCGCAAAGTCTACTATCAAGATGCCGTGTTTGCTGATTAAACCGATTAATGTGATCAAACCAACCTGCGTGTATATATTAATAGTGGCAGCCCCCAAATTTAGTGGAATCAATGCGCCACAAATAGACATAGGCACGCTGATGAGGATAATTAATGGATCTCGAAAACTTTCATACTGGGCTGAAAGAATGAGGAAAATAACAATAATGGCCAGGAAAAAAGCAAGAATTAACGAGCTACCTTCTTGAATAAACTGCCTTGATTGCCCTGCATAATCAGTGACAAATCCCTGCGGTAAAATATCTTTGGCCTGCTCCTGCAAATAGCTAAGACCCTGACCGATGGAAACCCCAGGCATCATTACACCTTGAATCGTGGCTGAATTTAATTGCTGAAAATGCGTCAAAGCATTAGGTTGGGTTTTTGATGCAGGTGTCACCACGGTTGAAAGTGGAACCATGACGCCAGATGCTGTATCCACATAAATTTGCTCTAACTGGCCTGGAGTTAAGCGAAACCGTCTATCTAATTGGGGGATAACCTGGTAGCTGCGGCCTTGCAGATCGAAAAAATTGACGTAAGCACCTGATAGTGCACTGGTTAAGTTACTGCCGATAGATTTCATGTCCAGGCCAAGTTCTGATGCCTTGGAACGGTTAATTTGCAGTTCAATTTCGGGCTGGTTAAATTGCAGACTATTGTTCAGATAAATAAACAAGCCGCTTTGTTTCGCACGATCCAGCATTTTAGTCGAAACATCATATAGACTATGAAAGTCATTGGTGGTTTTAATGACGAACTGAATTGGTGTTCCCCCGCCGCCACCTGGTAATGGTGGCGGAATGATAGCGAATGTTTGCAGGCCCGTTATTTTGTTCAATTCATTTTGTAAGGGGGCTTTCATTGCAAATTGGTTTTTTTTGCGTTGATCCCAGGGTTTTAGCACCAGACCTGAGACCGGGGAACCGGAATTGATAGTAAAATAATGATCGGTTTCTGGAAATTGTTGATAAATTTTATCAAAAGATTTGGTAAATGCTTCAACGTAATTTAATGTGGCATACTGCGGCGCAGTTCCTACAATGAAAAAGAAGCCTTGATCTTCCTCAGGTGCTGTTTCCTTAGCCGTATGATTATACAAATAAGGCAACATCAGCAGCACTACGGCAGCTAATACCAGCATAATCGCACGCGTGTTAAGTAAGCTATGTAGCATTTTTTGATAACGTACACGCAATTTAATAAAAAGATTATCAAGAAACACAACAAAGCGACTGCTGCCTGCTTTTTCTGACAAGATTTTAGAACACATCATCGGCGACAGGGTCAGCGCGATGATACCTGAAATGATCACAGCACTTGCCAGGGTAAAGGCAAATTCTTTAAATAGTGCGCCTGTTAAACCTTGCATGAAACCAATGGGCGCATAAACCGCTGCCAACGTAATGGTCATGGCAATGACGGGTGTTGCAATTTCTCGTGAGCCAATGATTGCGGCGTCAAATGGCGTTTTACCTTCATCGATATGGCGATGTATGTTTTCGACGACAAGAATGGCATCATCCACCACCAGTCCTATGGCGAGAACAAAGGCAAGCAGGGTCAGTAAATTAATGGAATAGCCTAAAAATAACATTAAAGTCGTTACCCCGATCAGAGATAACGGAATAGTAATAAGCGGTATTAATACGGCACGAAATGAACCTAAAAATAAAAAAATCACCACCATCACAATAACGGCTGCTTCAATGATGGTTATCATCACCTCATTAATCGATGCCCTAATGAAATCAGTGGCATCATAAACGACCGTGCCTGTTAATGAAGGTGGAAATTGACGTTGTATATCAGGAAATACGTTGCGTACATCACTGATAACAGTTAATGGGTTGGCAGTTGGCGTGGGCGTGATACCAATGAAGACAGCTTTTTTACCATCAAAGGTAACCGTTGAATCATAATTTTGTGATCCCAACTCTATTTTACCAATATCACGCAGGCGGATAATTGAACTTTTATCACTTCGAACAATTAATTGACCAAATTCTTTCGTGTTATTGAGGTTTGTCTGGGCTTTAATATTAATCGCGACGTATTCGCCCTTGGTGTTACCGGCAGCAGTTAAAAAGTTGTTACTTGCAAGTACGTTAAATACATCAGCAGGGGATACATGGAGTGCAGCCATTTTAATTGGATCGAGAAAGATACGCATGGCATAGGTTTGCCCACCTAATATTTGAGCTTGAGCTACACCTTCTACAGTTTCCAACTGAGGTTGTACCACCCGCACGGCATAATCGGTTATTTGTTGTGGTGTCATGTCATTACTATTAAGGCTGAAATAGAGTAACGCAGTTGATGTATCTGAACTTTTAATGATGACAGGTTGCTGGGCTGCTGGTGGAAGTATATTTAATGTTTGTTGCACTTTACTCATGACATCGGTAAACGCAATTTGCGGATCAAAGTTGAGTTTTACATTCAGGGTGATGGTACTGATACCTTGCGTGCTTGAAGAGGTCATGTAGTCAATCCCTTCCGAACTGGCTATTGCGGCCTCAAGCGGTGTGGTGATAAAACCGGCAATTAAATTGGCATCAGCCCCTGGATAAGAGGTCGATACGGTTATGACGGTATTGTCCATGCGCGGGTATTGGCGAACTTGTATGCTGGTCATGGAGTTGATACCAAACAACAGGATCAACAAACTGACAACCGTGGCGAGTACTGGACGCTGAATAAATATATCAGTGAATTTCATGTGTTGTCCTGGGCTATTCCCCTAGTTTTTTGGGGTCTTTTATGTCTTTTAATTGCACATCATTATTTATGATTACATGTGTTCCATCCTGGAGTTTAAGTTCACCAGATCCAACAACAAGCTGGCCTGCCTTGACCCCCTTCTTAATGACTGTGTAATTACCTTGCTGTTCGCCCGTTGTGACAAACACCCGTTTTACATGCAGAAGGTCTTTTCCATCAGTGTCTTTTTTAGCTTCTTTATCTTTTTCAATAATATACACGGCATCGCCATAGAGACTATATGAAATAGACGTTGTGGGTAATACAACCACGTTGGCTTTAACTGGTTGTTCAATATCAATTGCGGCAAACATGCCGGGAATAAAATTAAATTCGACAATTTTATTCTTTTTATTTAATTCGCTGTTACAAGACACAATTTTTTTGCCATTGTGTGGCTGTTTTTTTACTTTGACCAAAGGTGAATGCTCAGCATCTGTGAGTGCTTTGAGAGGGCAGTTAGGTACAGTAGCTTGAACTTGAATGTTATGGGTTTTAACATCTACTTTGGCGTTGATAGCCGTAATTTTCCCTTCAAATAATAAGTCTGGACTTTGTTCAACTGAAAAAATGATGCCTTGGTTGATGTCTAGTTGAGTTAATAATTGTTCTGGCAAATAAAACTCAAGAAAAAGCGGATCCATCGATTGCAAGGTAACGATTGATGTATCGCCGGGAACAATGTATTGACCAACATTAATTTGTCGAATACCTAATTGGCCAGAAAATGGTGCCGTAATGTGTTTTTGGCGAATTAACACCTGCGTTTTTTCAACATTGGCCTGTGCTTGTTGTAATCTGGCTTTGGCTTCATCTACGCTCGAGCTCGGCGTGGCGCCACGCTTAAATAAATCAAGCTGGCGTTTGTAGTTAAGCTCTTGCAAGGCCAATTCAGATTGGTTGAAATTCAATGTTGCTTTATCAATGCTGTCGTCAATAACAATTAAAGGACTGCCTTTTTCGATGAATTGACCTGAGTCAAAATGAATTTCACGCACTTGACCTGATGCTTCTGAGTTAACATCCACCCCATTGATAGCGATAAAATTACCTATGGCAGGAATTGTTGGCTCCCAGTCTTGTTTTTTCGCAGTGACTGAAGATACCGTTACCGCAGGGGGGGTATAATGCGCAAAATAGCGCTTCATCATAAAGTTTTTAAAGAGGTTGAAGCCGATAATGCCACCAAAGACAATTATCAAGGCAATTAGCATGATTATCATGCGTTTCTTCATTGTTATTCCTTTTGTATTCAGTATGCTGGTCGTGAGTTGAGGCAGTTGTTTCGAGCACTTTACTTAGGGTCTTTATGACCTTTCATTCTACGGCGGCAATTGTTAATAATACAGTAAAAAACAACAAGTCGTATAGCCCAGTTATAAGCCTAGTCATAAGCAAACCATGATAAATGCCCACAATAAAAACCCATTGACTAAATTCGGTACTTTGTTATTATCTGGTCTTCTTTATAAACTAAGAGTTCATTATGAAATTGAAGTCTATTATTTTAGTGTGTTGTTTGAGCATATGCACTTTTGGGTTTGCCGCCAATATGCATCTACATTCTCCAGCAGACCACATGGAAAACAAGCCGGCTAAAAATGCATTGAAGTGGCCTGGATATTGTGAAATTGAAATAGTTAATAACAGTTATGATGATGTACGTGTATTTGGTGTTTTTGATGATGGCAGCTCATTACAACCATTTAATGTGTACAGTTATGAATCGCCACATTACATCTCACTTTACTATTATGGCTATTGTCATTCTGGCATGGATATCTATATCGATACCTTTAGAGGTATGCGTATTTATGGTGGTTACACGCAAACCAATAGTTCAATTCGCGTTGAACCATTTTTTGGTAATCAGTTAAAAGCCAATGTTAGCGCCAGGTAATCCAGTTTTGATGCAACTTGCTTATGAATAAGCAAGTTGCATGTTTGTGATTAATGGACATGACTAGTATTTAACAGTGTGCTAATCTTGATGGGTTTAACTGAATAGGGAGATATAATGTTCAAGACGTTTAAGCTGTTAATACTGACTGTTTTTACTCTGGTCATCATCGCCTGTACTGCAACGCCCACGGTAGAAAGCACAGGCGAATACCTTGACAGCTCTGCCATTACTGCCAAGGTCAAGGCTAATCTGGTAGAAAAATTGGGCACACAAGGTTTTGCAGTAACCGTTAAAACATATAAAGATGAAGTGCAACTAAGCGGTTTTGTTAATAGCAATAACATCAAGCGACGCGCAGGTGTGATTGCGGGTAAAACATCCCAAGTCAAGCGCGTTCGCAATGACCTTATTGTCAAGTAAGGATTTCCCATGTTTGATGGAAGTAACACAATTGCAGGATTCGATGATGATCTATGGCGTGCTATTGAAGCAGAAAAATCCCGTCAGGAAGATCATCTTGAATTAATTGCATCGGAAAACTACGCAAGCCCCCGCGTGATGCAGGCTCAAGGCTCTGTTTTGACTAATAAATATGCTGAAGGTTATCCTGGCAAGCGATATTATGGGGGCTGCGATCACGTTGATGTCGTAGAAACACTGGCGATTGAACGAGCCAAGCAGCTGTTTGCTGCTGATTTTGCTAATGTCCAGCCTCATTCAGGCTCACAAGCGAATGCCGCGGTAATGATGGCATTGCTTAATCCGGGTGATATGGTTTTAGGCATGGCGTTACCGCATGGTGGACATTTAACGCATGGTTCCCATGTGAATTTTTCAGGAAAATTATACCAATCAGTACAGTATGGTCTGGATGTTGAAACTGGTTTAATTAATTATGAGCAGGTGGAAGCACTTGCCAAAACCCACCGGCCTAAGTTGATTATTGCAGGGTTTTCTGCCTATTCTCAGGTTGTAGATTGGGCTAGGTTTCGAGCCATTACTGATCAAGTGGGTGCTTACCTCATGGTTGACATGGCTCATGTTGCAGGATTGGTTGCAGCAGGGGTGTACCCATCACCAATTCCTCATGCTGATGTTGTCACTACCACCACGCATAAAACCTTGCGTGGTCCGCGCGGTGGGCTAATTCTTGCCAAAGCCAATGAGGCAGTTGAGAAAAAGATAAATTCTGCAGTATTTCCTGGCACCCAAGGTGGTCCATTAATGCATGTTATTGCGGCTAAGGCCGTGGCTTTCGCTGAAGCACTGCAGCCTGAATTTATCAAATACCAGCAACAGGTGGTAGTGAATGCAAAAACCATGGCTGCTGTTCTTCAAGCACGTGGCTATAAAATAGTTTCAGGTGGAACAGATAATCACCTGTTGCTCCTCGACTTGATTGATAAAAATATCACTGGAAAAGAAGCTGATGCCGCCTTGGGTTGCGCGAATATTACGGTGAATAAGAACGCAGTTCCTAACGATCCACGTTCACCGTTTGTAACCAGTGGATTGCGTTTGGGAACACCAGCTGTTACTACGCGCGGGTTTAAAGAACATGAAATCACCCTGGTTACGAATTGGTTAGCAGATGTTTTGGATAATATAAATAGTGAGGCAGTGATAGCGCAGGTTAAATCACAGGTTTTAAATTTGTGTGGTGAATTTCCTGTTTATCAAATGGCGCGAGCTTAAATCATGTATTGTCCATTTTGCCACGCAGAAGAAACCAAAGTTATTGATTCCCGGCTGGTTGCTGAAGGTGCTCAAGTAAGAAGAAGGCGTCAATGCCTGGTATGTCATGAGCGTTTTACGACTTTTGAGACAGCAGAATTGATCATGCCTTTGATTATCAAGCGTGATGGTAGTCGCGAGACATTCAATAGTGAGAATTTGCGTGCCGGGATGCTGCGAGCATTGGAAAAAAGACCAGTTGGTGTTGATGCATTGGAAGAAGCACTCGTTACCATTATGCAGAAAATCAGACGTACAGGCGAACGTGAGATCGACTCACGCCAGGTTGGCGAGTGGGTTATGGAGCAATTATATCGCCTGGATCATGTTGCTTATGTGCGTTTTGCATCAGTGTATAAGCGATTCAAGGACGTAAGTGAATTCAGGCAAACTATCGATGAAATGAAAGACGACCTTTGAGGTAACCGTGGAAAACCAATCTATTAAAGGCAAAAGACGGGCACGTAAGCTCGCTTTGCAAGCGCTTTATCAATGGCTTATGTCAGGCACTGACTTGATTGAAATTGAAGCCCAATTTCGTGTTGCAAATGACATGACTAAAGTTGACAATGAATATTTTTGTCGTTTGTTACATGGTATTCCGGCGCAAGTCGGTGCGCTTGAAGCCGCATTCACCCCATTTCTGGACCGGCCTATTGAGAGTTTGAATCCTGTTGAATTGACCGTATTACGTTTAAGTGCGTTTGAATTATTGCATTGCCCCGAAGTTCCTTACCGTGTGGTTCTTGATGAAGCCATTTCACTGGATAAGGAGTTTGGTTCGCAGGATGGGCATCGTTACGTAAATGGGGTATTAAATAAATTGACCAGGCAGGTGAGAGCGGTTGAAATTAGTCATGAATCATCCACGCGGCTTTAACGGCTTTAAATGAATGAATTTGCGCTGATAGATACTTTTTTCAAATGCATCCCGCATGATCGTGACGATGTTATTTTTGGTGTTGGTGATGATGCTGCCTGCCTGGAAATACCCCAAGGGATGCAGTTATTAGTTAGTTGCGACACGTTGGTTGCTGATATTCACTTTTTGCCTTCCTGGGATGCTTATGACATTGCTTGTAAAGCGGTGATGGTCAATCTGAGTGATATGGCGGCCATGGCAGCAAGCCCATGTTGGCTAACTTTAGCGCTTACTCTGCCTGAGTTTAACGCCGATTGGCTGCAACGATTTTCACAAGGTCTTTACGACTCATTACGCCCTTATCATGTTGCTTTGGTGGGTGGTGACATGACCCGTGGCCCGCTTAGCATGACATTAACCATCCATGGTTTGGTGCCAAGTGGTAAAGCTGTCCGGCGTGGTGGTGCGAAGCCTGGTGATAGAATTTTTGTAAGTGGTGATTTGGGCGCTGCGGCCTTGGCGGTCGCTTTTCTGAACCAGCAAGAACTGGATGGCAACGACCGCGCTGAGTTAATGCAAAAACTGCTTCACCCCAAACCCCGTATTGATTTAAACCCGTATTTACAAGCATTTGCGTCCGCTGCGATTGATATTTCGGATGGTTTGAGTGCTGATTTGCATCATCTATGTCTTTCAAGCAATGCTGGCGCATGTATCACGCTGGATGCTATTCCTGTGCATCCATTGGTTAAAAAATATCAACATGAGGCAATAGCGTTTGCTCTGCGTGGTGGGGATGATTATGAGCTCTGCTTCACCGTGCCCGCACAACAGGAAAAAAAACTCCTAACCGCACTGGCGCTTGCGGGCATAAGTTGTTATCCAATCGGTGTAATTGAAGCAGAACCTGGTTTACGAGGCAAGGATGCGAGCGGTGCTATTGTGCCATTAAGTACACAGGGGTATAGTCATTTTTAGCGAGCAAGGGAACATTAACATGGTCAAATTAGCAACTAAAGTCTGGCAAGACCCTGTCTATTTTATCGCGTTTGGCTTTGGCAGTGGTTTAATGCCAATAGCCCCAGGTACTTGGGGAACTGTTGCTGCAATGCCTGTTTATTTACTGCTGGCAGGTAGCAGTTGGCCTGTCTATTTAATCTGCACTGTCATGGCTTTTTTGCTCGGCGTGGTAGTCAGTGAAAAGGTGTCACGGGATTTGGGCGTGCATGATCATTCCGGCATTGTTTGGGATGAGGTAGTGGGGTATTTACTGACTATGTTTCTAGCCCCTGTTAGTTTACTTTGGATGGTTATTGGTTTTTTTCTGTTTCGTCTTTTTGATATTTGGAAACCGCAGCCTATTGGCTTTGTTGATCAACATGTACCCGGTGGATTAGGTATCATGCTGGATGATGTGGTGGCCGCTATTCCTGCTTGGCTTGTGATGCAATTACTTATTTGGGGCTTTGCTGCCTAGGAACTAGGTTTGAGGAGTAAATATGAACGAAAATCATAAAGAATTAATAAGCATGAGCATGACTGTTGCTATAGTTGCTACAGCTTTGTTCATCATTCATCGTTTTATTCCCTCACTGACATGGGCGGCTATTATTGTTATTGCGACCCACCCTTTGTATAAACGCTGGGTTTTGCTCTTCGGAGAGTGGCGTAATTTGTCAGCCTTTTTATTCACAGCAATTCTGGCTTTATTTTTGATTGTGCCGGTTAGCTGGTTGGTTACGGTGTTATTTAAAGAGTTACAGTTATTTATTAATTATTTACAAGTAATTAACCGTGAGGGTGGTCAGGCGCCCACATTTATTCACAATTTTCCCATGATCGGTAATGAATTAGTGCTTTACTGGGATGAAAATATTGCCCAGCCAGGTAATCTTAAGCATTTTTTATCCAACCTGCATTTATCACTAACACCTGCCAGTTATTATATTAAACAAGTAGGAGCAAACCTCGCGCATCGTGGTTTTCAATTGGGTTTTACGCTGCTGAGCTTATTTTTTTTATACCGTGATGGTGATAAATTATTCCAACAAATCAACTTCATTGGTGAGTCTTGCCTTGGGGGACGCTGGTTTCGTTACGCAGACAGACTTCCTTCAGCTTTACAAGCCACAGTGAATGGCACGATTGTTGTGGGTATTGGCGTTGGTATTTTGATGGGGATTTGTTATGGCCTGGTAGGCTTCCCAGGCCCCACACTCCTCGGAATCATCACGGCGTTTGCGGCAATGATTCCATTCGTTGTGCCCCTGGTTTTCATTATTGTGGCGCTGGTTTTACTGGCAAGCGGCAGCATGATAAGTGCAATTGTTGTTCTGGTTTGGGGAACACTAGTCATGTTTGTCGCTGATCATTTTATTAAGCCGGTGTTAATCGGTGGTGCGATTCAGTTGCCATTTCTAGCGGTGCTATTCGGCATTTTAGGCGGAGTTGAAACCCTTGGCTTACTTGGTTTGTTTGTCGGGCCAATTATCATGGTTTTATTTATTACTTTATGGCATGAATCACAAGGTTTCGTCCACGAGCGTCAAGAATAAAAATTCGAGTAACTGCTCCTGGACTTTGGCATTTTTTACCGTCATTTTTAAAAATAGCCAAAGTCCAGTGCTCGTCGCGCCATCTAAGGAGCTTACAATCCTTCGCTGATGCTCAGGATGACTGCTCAGTAAGGTAAGCTATTACACCCTCGAAAATAAAAGTGTTAATTTTATACTATTATTATAGCTATAGGCCGAAGCTAAAAAGGTGGTATTAAATGCCCAGCTATATTAACGAGGGTAGAAGACTTATTGAGGACTATGTAATTTGGTTAAATAATGATTTAAAACTTTCTACAACATGTGATGATGTTCGTGGCAGTTTGTTATCTTCGCTTACCAATGGCAATTATTTCTCAGATGAACTGTCTGCTTATTTTAAGAACAACACCTCTTCTTCATTTGACGTTTCTTCTCGTGATCCTGCTCAAGTAGTAGTCTTTAAAAAAATGCTCAATGCACTGCAAAATACGGCTAGTGTGCTTCGTGATATAGAAAATATCAATATACAAAGTGATCGTAGTGCTGCGGGTCTCGGTAGTGAAACCTTGGGAAAGTTATCTAATGCCGTACATGAACTTTATGCTGTGGTGCAATTAATTAATCACAGTGTTCCTGATTTTCAAATAATTATAGGCCCGAGTATAAGTAAATTATTGCCTAAGATAGCACTAGCCTCAGAAGGCATGAATGCGCTTTCATCCAAAACCACAGGTAAAGCGGCGGGCGATGTTATGGGTAAAATGACAGCCATGCTTCCAGAAACTGCAGAAACAGGCAATGAGGGGGTAACGCGCTTGAATCAGCAGATTTTTCAATTGCCGCATTATTTTGAAGAGTTACAAAAGTTTATCTCAACCCAGGATATCTCTATTGAATCGATTACTGATAGTGATGATTATAAAAAACTCATAGACGAGAGGACAGAAAAAACCCAACAGTTTTTGGGGAAAATATTGGCTTCAAGTGATAACTTGCTTACACCGTCCAAGTATGTAAATTATGTCAAAATACTAGCTAAGTTAGCGCAACACAGTTCGGAGTTGTTAAGCACGGCAGCGCCAATGACAATCGCCCTCTATCATGAGGGTGTTAAAAAACTTGATGAAATCAGACATGATATGTTACCGAACCTGGTTGCTGAATTAGAGGCGATGGAAGAAAGCCTTGCATTAAAGCCTGGTGTGCTCACTGTTCCATTAATTCAGCAAATGACCGGGTATTACGAACAATTGGCGTCCAACCTCAATGGCATTGCTAAAGCGGCGGGTGTGTTGCAGGATGCAGGTAAAATAACCCAGACTTGGTATATGAAAGTCGCGCAAAAATTGATCGGAACGAAGCCCGTAAATCTACAAGCGGAAAAAATAAAACCCGTAGATTCTTTGCATATTTTACAGGATAAGCAATTTGTTAAAGTGACGCGCGAGGCAAGAGTAGGCCGTTTTGCTCAAGCAGAAGTTAAAATCCAGCAGCTCAGTCGCAAACAGGATGCGGCAATGCGGTTTTTTGATAAGCTAGCTACGTATAGTACGCTTTATCGAACCAGTTGCAGATGGAATTTGGCGAACCTCTATCCAGAAGATAAAACCTTCTTATTATCACAATATAAACAATTTCAACCGGAATTTGCAGCACTGCATCCCGAAACCGATTTGTTAATTGTTGAAGCGTTAAGTGATAAAAAGACACCTGTGGCTAGCTATAGTAGTTTTCTTAAAGAATTATGGAGCGCTGATCATTTTAGTAAAGTTCTAGGTTGTAAAAAAACAGTGATGACTAATCTTGAGCAATCGCTAACAGAATCTCAGTTTAAAAAAGCATTAATTGAGGATTCGTTTGTTACGCGACATCTGGTAGAGGAAGGCGAGTCAGTTCCCACCTCTGAAGAGGATGCAGAGCTTGATGTTTATCTAGCAGATTACCGCAAGCAATTATTAGTGGAAAACGAGCAGAAAGACGATACATTGATCAAGCCGATTGGTCAAAAACTTGAAAATGAGACGTTATTTGGCCGAATTGCTGAACTGAAATTATCCAGCGTGATTGAGAAATTCACCGAGTCAACCTTTAAGCGCTTTTTGCAAGACAACCTGGATGATGATGTCTTAAAAAATCTTTCATTAGGTGACAAAAAACCACCTTTTTTGACCTTTCATGAAGATAACCCAAAAGCCGCTGTATATAAAAAATTGTTCAATGCCCTTTATTACTTACAAAAGGGGTTAACTGGAATGGAAAAACTACATGGTCAGGGAGATTCAAATTATATCTTTGGGCGTTCTCGTTTTCTTTACGATGCCAGTAATCCCATGATTGATTTTACTTATGCAAAATATTACCTGGCTGAAGCTGCTAAAAATCCAGGATTGAATGCGGTAATCAAAGAAGGCATGCAGTTATTAGCACCATTACAACAAATGCCCCTGATTGGGGATCTTATCAAACCATCACCTGACACGTTGGTAGCAGAGTCTGAGTATTCAATTGATATTGTTGCAGCTTGGGAGCAGGAGCAGGCAGTCGTTACAAGAGCGCTTACCGGGATTACTGACCCTGACACATCAAAAGAAGCAACATTAACCAATGTCCCTGCTGGCGAGTCACCTGACGTGCAAAGCGGCGAGGAGGCGATTCAGCAATCAGCTTTTGATAAGCTATCAACAGCACTTTATCAAATCGCACCAAAACTCCGTGAATTAAATCCTGATACTGAGCATTTTTCTCAACCAGGAGATGGGCAAATACAGGCGCAGGCAAGAGCATTTATAGATGGTTTCAGTGGATTATCCTATGGACCTGAGTCAGTGAAAAAAATCTTGCGCCAGATTAATGAATTCAATACCCAACTTTCAATCATTGGTCAGGAAAGTCGCTCTTTGCTTATGAGTCAATTAATTCCTAATCTAGGCGCGGAATTGATTGCCATGGCTGATAATTCAGAATTAAATATTGGTTTTAAACCAGGTGCTTTTTCTTCAAGTGCTACACAGCAATTTAATGAATTCTATCATTCATTGATTAATAGTCAGCCTTTGCGCGAGCAAGATCGCTTGAAATTATTAATTGGCACGGCAGTAACACAAAAACGCATTCAAAAATATCAGCAGCAATTAGAACAGGCATTAGGGTCGCAAGAAGCTGAGCAGGTAGAGGCAAGTATTTTTGGTAAAGATGTGCCAGGTAGACGTCAACCTGGCAGTTTTGAAAAATTATCCGAATTACATGCTCAGAAACAATCGGCTCCAGTTTTTACGTATAACGACAAAAAGACCAAAACAGATTTTTTAGAATATTATCAAGAAATTCAACCTTATTTAGTTCAAATTGATTATAAATATGATACTAGCTCTTTCCTAAGAAGCTTACGTACCGCTGCTGATTTTGATAAGGCACTGACTGAAATTATTGGTATGAAAGATAAACTGAAGGTGTTGGTTGCTGCGGGAAAAAATGCTAAAGAGCAGCATGTAACTCAGTGCAGGCGCGGTATAAAAAATTTAGAGCAGCAGTTAGAAAAAGAAAAACAAGCCGGTGCTGAAAAGGTTGCGCTATTTAAGGAAAAAATACTGAAGCAGTATATAGAAAAGAATGTGCACACTAAATCTAGCGTAGAGCCTGGATCATTTTTGCGATTATTTTTAAATAATAATTCGTCCGCGCCGATTATTAAAGCATTAATTACCGATATTACAATTGAGAATAAAGATATTGAAGCAACAATTGCTTCCCGGGTTGATACGTTTTTTAAGGTTTGTACTAGCCTGGATGATTCACTTGCAAAAATTCAAAAAATGATTGTTGATAAAGACAGTCATTTGAACAGTAATCCATGTTATGTTGAAAAGTTTGCAAGCTTGGAAACCATGCGAAACAGCTTGCTTGAAGCACAAAAATTTCCTGACAAGCTCAGCATCGACTCCATCAAGGCGCTTGATATGGAGGTTCAGAATGTCATCAAGCAAGCAGGCTACTATGATAATCTAATTTCAATGTATGCAATTTTGGGTGAAATGAATACCCATCTTACTGAAAATGGAGATGCACACTCTCAAACGAATATCGACAATGTAGTAGAGATTAAAAAGCTCCAGCCAATACTTCTGGATCGTGAAATGTTACCTGGGGCGCGGCTTGAAAAAATAGAAAACCATGGATTAGAACAAGGCAGTATCAATAAATTGTCAAAAAATGCTGATAATATCTTGCTAAGACTCATAACGAGGCTATTGGCTTTTTTCACTGGCAATCAGACCAAAAAAGAGAACACACAATCAACTTTTCGTGAGTTAAAACAAGAGATGGGAAAAATAAGAGAAGCAGCTGGCAAAGAGTCTGACAAGTCTGAAGCACTAAGTGATGCATCGAAAGACAGAACAGGGCATCCATTACCCTGAATACATTTTTAGTGAATTTGTGTATAATACGTTCAATATCTTCATGTTTAAATGGGTATAGAATTAAAGAATCAAGGCTACAATTTTTTGTCCCGTACCAAAATAAAAACTAAAATAGGTTCAAACGATTGAATTTTATAATTTTGTACCAATTTAATAGTCATCAAGTCTATAACGTCGTAAGGGGGTATTGATGGATAAAAATTGGCCTACAAAAGCAAAGGACATGCATGTAGCGCAACTTATCATGGAAGAATATGCCAAAGAGGCAGAAAGTAATTCATTGGGATTATTTGAATTAGTTGTTAATCAGGAGGAAAAACGTATGAATTTCCGCCTGGCAAATTGGGTGCTTGTTTTGGCCGAGCATTTCAATTCTATCTATGGCGTAACGCAAGGTGATTTTGTCACACGACAGGTTATCACACGCTGCATAACTCAAGATCATACTTTGCATTAAGAAAATTCATCAAGATAGATAGTGCGACTTTTTTTAAAGTCTGGGCTCTGCAGATAAATAACCAAAGCAGCATTGATGGCTTCTAATAAAAGAGGTTCATCCTTATTAACTGCAATACCAAAACCTATACCATAAGGAAGCGGTTCGCCTATCATCTGTAAAATGCCTGAGCTGTGTAGATGCCAATAATGTGCACTGGGTGCATCCATTAAGGTGAAATCAATGTTACCTGTACTGAGGGCATCAACCAATTCATGTGTATTTGGGTAGGCGATAATCGTTGAATTTTTTATGTTCATCAGGTTAATTTGCGTCTCAAATATGCTTCCTGCTTGAACCCCAATCCGCTTATTGTCGAATAATTTCAAATTAAATGGTTGGTCTGACACGGCACTCGGTGCTAGAAATCTTGAATTAGATGCTAGATAGGGCGTGGAAAAATTAACTCGTTGAGATCTTTCTGGCGTAATCGTAAGTGCGTTCACGGCCACATCAACTTGTTTTGTTTCAACAGCATTTAATAATTGGCTAAATTGCATTGATTGAAATTGACAATCACGTTTTATGGCTCTGCATATATGGGCCATCATATCCACATCAAAACCATGAAACTTGCTACTACTGTCTTGCATAACGAATGGAGGGGAAAAATAGGTGGTTGCAATTCGTAGCGGCTCATTTTGTGCATAACTGGTGCTGATCATCGTTACCAGAAGTATCCATGCGACGTGTATTTTATGCATGACAATTATCCATTAATTAATTGCATTATTATTCAGTATATTATCTTTATCATGTTTTTGCCTTAACATTATCGTAAAAATCCAGCTACAATAGCATTTAAAAATAATGCACTTACCTATGCCATCAACTGAATTTTCCGCTTTGCCCGCGCCAAAAGAAGTCCTATTTGCTAACTATTTTGCAGAATGTGTGCATCCTCTTTGTGCAATGGCAAAAAAATTACTAGTTGCCAGTGATTATGCGTGCCGACAGATTCATCATTTACAAGCACTGTTAAATGAAGATACGTGTCAGAATCGGTTAAACGCAGAAGATTATTCGCGATTGCTAGCACAGATACCGTTGGATTTATCATCTCATGAGTATGGTCGGGCTTTACGTCAATTTCGCCATCGCCATTTATTGCGATTAGTGTTGCGTGAGTTGGCAACCATTGAGAACTCGTTCGATACCATGGCAGCTTGGTCAGATTGTGCCGAAGCCGTCATTTTGCACGCGCTGGCTTATTGTAAACACCAGATAGCGTTGCGCCATGGCGCGCCTTATGATCTCTCAGGCTCTCCTGGCAGGCTTTATGTGTTGGCCATGGGAAAATTGGGTGGCCGAGAGCTTAATTTCTCATCAGATATTGATTTGATTTTTGCCTTTTCAGCCGCAGGGAGCACGATTGGTGCCGAGTCTATAAGTAACCAGGAATACTTCAGCAAGGTGGTTCAGCTTTTTATAAAAATCTTGCAAAATATTACCGCGGACGGGTTTGTATTTCGCGTCGATCTACGTTTGCGTCCCAATGGTGAAAGTGGGCCTTTGGTTTGTACATTGGCGGCCATGGAAACCTATTATCAAGAGCAAGGGAGGGATTGGGAGCGCTATGCAATGGTCAAGGCGCGCCTGTTAGGCGCGACCACGGATGAGTCTTACCACTGGTTTAACCGGTTGATTAAGCCCTTTGTTTATCGTCGATACGTTGACTTTAGTGTTATTGAGTCATTGCGCAGCATGAAAGCGATGATCGAGCGTGAAGTGCAGTTAAACCCCGCACTAGATGATATTAAACGTGGGCGGGGTGGAATTCGTGAGGTTGAGTTTGTTATTCAGTGTTTTCAATTGATTCGTGGCGGCAGGCTACCTGATATACAACAACAAAATGTGATGGCAGCACTTAGTGCTTTGAAAAAATCCGGGTTACTTGCACACACAGTGGCAATTCAACAGGCGTATTTATTTCTACGTAAATTGGAAAATGCGATTCAGTTTCAAAATGATCAGCAAACGCATAGCCTGCCCATGGATGGGGTTGTCCGAGCACAAATTCTTCTGTTCATGGGCTATGATAATTGGGACGGTCTGATTAACAAACTGGCGCAATACCGGCGCATTGTCAGTCGTGCATTTCACGCTGTATTAGGTAAAATTGATGCTTATGAAGATGAAAAACGCCTGCTTAATTACCAGTTAGTCAGTGTCTGGCAAGGGCATGTGGAAAGTAGCATGGCGATTAATCTCTTCGCAAGTTTTGGTTTTCATGAGCCAGCACGCTGTTACCAGTTGCTGCATGCATTTCGTCATGCGCCTCGCTGCCGTCGCTTGAGTCAGGCAGCCCGCATGCGGCTCGATCGCTTTATGGTGCTTTTGCTCAGGGAATTAACGCAAGTAAAAGAAACCGATGTCGTGTTGTTGCAAGTCTTGCGATTGCTGGAGAATATTGTTGGCCGTAGCGCCTACCTTGCTTTATTGACAGAAAACCCACCGGCCTTGCAGGAATTATTACATTGGTTTGTTCATAGCCCGTTTATTACCTCACTTTTGGTCGATCATCCTTTTTTACTCGAAGTCTTAATTGATCAGCAAGCTTCTTGGCAGCCACTTAATCGCAGACAATTGCAACAATCGTTACAGGCACGCTTGAGTCATTGCGCTGAGCATGAGCTGGAAGATGAAATTTTGCGCCAGTTTAAATTAACCTGTTGGCTGTTGGCCGCCCGCGCTGAATTATATGGCCAATGTGATGCCGTTCGTATTGGTCGATTTTTGGCAGATGTAGCGGAAGTGATTGTCAACGAAGTACTAACGCGGGCATGCCAACAGTTAAGTAACCGACACCCTGAAATTTTTCAGGTGAAATCATCTTTTGCCATCATAGCTTATGGAAAATTAGGCAGTAGGGAAATGAATTATGATTCAGACGTGGATTTAGTCTTTCTTCATACAGCGCTGCCATCAGAAGAGGGGCTGGTGAACCGTTTGTCGCAGAAAATTTTACACATGTTGATCACACGTTGCCAATCTGGCGTGCTTTATCAGGTAGATACCCGTCTGCGACCCTCTGGCGCGGCGGGGCTTTTAGTCAGTCATGTAGATGCATTTGTTGAATATCAACGAACTCATGCCTGGACTTGGGAACATCAGGCCTTGCTGCGGGCACGGGTTTTGTTCGCGAATAAACGCATTAAAATGAAATTTTCTCAATTAAAAAAAGACGTTTTATTTTTACCGAGAGATAAAGAAGCATTGCGTAATGAAGTGCGTACCATGCGCACTAAAATCAGTAAGCATTTGCAGGGTGATGCAATAAAATCAGCGGCTGGTGGGTTACTGGATTTGGAGTTTTTAGTACAATTTTTAGTACTCGCCCATCCTCAGAAAAGCCTGGTACGCTGTACCAATACCCTTTCGCAGTTGCAGCGACTGTTTTCCAGCAACGTGTTGAGTAAAACACAGTTTTCTCAATTAAAACGAGCTTACAGGCACTACCATAAACAGTTGCATCAGTCGCTTTTGCAACCAATGCCACTCATGGTTCGTGATAGTCTGCAAGCAGCTGTTTTAGTGATTAGTCAACACTTTTTGGGAAATACAAATTGAACCTAAATCCAATAGCTCCATGTCTAATCGGTATAATCGCCATATAAATCGTAATCATCACTGTGAGTTATCGCCACGTCCACGTGCTGACCCACTTGAATACCTGGGTTAGGAGGCAGGAAAACCAGCCCATCAATTTCAGGGGCGTCACTCATGCTGCGGGCAGTGATTTGCTCGTCGTTTATACTGTCAATTAACACTGTTTGTAGCGAGCCAATCTTGGCTTGTAATTTGTTTCGACTAATTTCAGCCTGCACTTGCATAAAGCGGTGATAGCGTTCCTCTTTAACATGTTCTGGCACAGGATCTACCAATTCATTGGCCTTGGCCCCATCAACAGGTGAGTATTTGAAACAACCAACCCGGTCTAATTGAGCGACTTGCAAGAAGGTGAGCAGCTCTTCAAATTCTGCCTCGGTTTCGCCGGGAAAACCGACAATAAACGTAGAGCGAATGGTGATATCAGGGCAAATATCACGCCAATGAGCAATGCGTGCCAAGGTGTTTTCACTACTGGCCGGACGCTTCATGGCTTTTAATACGCGAGCGCTGGCATGTTGCAAAGGAATATCCAAATAAGGCAGGATAAGCCTGTCTCGCATTAAAGGGATAATTTCATCTACATGAGGGTAGGGGTAGACGTAATGCAGGCGCACCCAAATGCCTAGTTCACCTAATTGTTCACATAAATCGTAAAAACGCGTTTTGATGGTTTTTCCTTGCCATTCAACAGGCTGGTATCGAGTATCAATACCATAAGCACTGGTGTCTTGTGAAATCACCAATAATTCCCGCACGCCCGCTTCTTTTAAACGCCTGGCTTCCGTTAATACTTGCGTTATGGGGTAGCTTTGTAATTTGCCGCGCATGCTTGGGATAATGCAAAACGTGCATTTTTGGTTACATCCCTCGGATATTTTCAAATAAGCATAATGGCGCGGTGTAAGTTTAATACCTTGGGGTGGCACGAGTTGGGTGAATGGATCGACAGGTGGTGGTAAGTGTTGATGTACTGCCTGGACCACAGCTTCATAAGCGTGTGCACCACTGATGTGTAATACGTCGGGACAAGCTTCACGAATGATGTCAGCTTTAGCGCCCAGGCAGCCTGTGACAATCACGCGTCCATTTTCAGCCATTGCTTCACGGATGGCATCGAGTGACTCTTTAACGGCTGAATCAATAAACCCGCAAGTATTAATAACTACAACCCCTGCATCCTGGTAACTGGACACCAGCTCATAGCCTTGAGCACGTAACTGGGTAATGATTCGTTCAGAATCTACTAATGCCTTAGGGCAACCCAGGCTTACAAAACCTACTTTATGATTCATAATTTTATCTGTAAAAAAAGTGGGCGAATTATACAGCTTTAAGCATGGATATGTCTAGGATAAGTCATGGGTTATTACTGAAGTTGCCGCCAGGATGTGCGGCCAGGATTGGTAATGACACCATTATAGCTTCGTTTGAGCGTACTTTGCAGGATGCTTGCTGAATCATCCGACGAGCCACTGCCACGTGCGGTCACCTGGTAATAAACTTCGGTGACGACTGGGTTTGAGCCAGTAACATCCACGGATTGCAAAAATTCAATAAAATAGCGTGGTGGCGTGTTTACATTGGTGAGTGACGAGGAATAAGCTGCAGCATTGGTTTGCCACCAGCCGTTGGTTTGCACGGTAAAATCAAGATTTTCAAAAGGTTGCCGCACGCAGGGGAAAGTTGCGCAGGAAGCGACTACGGCAGGCTCGGTGCTTAAACTCATAAGCCATGCCTCACCAGCCGCAAGCGCTGATTCTGCTGCGTTAAATGATAGTTCTTTATCATGCAGGTTGGTGGACATTTTCTCCTGCATGTGGGTGACCTGCATAGCGCTGACGCCCAACAAGGTGATGACAAATAAAAGTAAAAGTGTTACGGCCAGTGTGGCACCTTGTTGTCTTTTCATAAGGGTAACCCACGGTTTCTAACGGTAACATAAGTTTCCCACTCACGACGTAATTGATTATCCGCAGGCGTGATGGTGCCTCCGTTGAATTGATAGGCTTGTGGCTGATTGGCTACATTTTCGATGGTACTCAATAGCAAATTAATTTTAAGACCAATGACTTTATTCCAATTATTACTGCTATTCACTTCTGTGGCGGTTTGAAAAAGATCAGCTGTTCTGTCAGCATTCGTATCGACCCCATATTGAATACGCATTTTTTCAACCCCTTCGGCAATTTCTACCTCAGTGCCGTTAAGATCCTGGCGTACCAGGGCATAAACCGGTTGATTGGCGGCATTGGTGCGCCCTGTGTCTTTAATATAAAAAGAATAATAGATAAAACGCATGACTTGTGAGGAGGTCGTGAAGGCTTTCGTGAGGGCAGGAGTGTTGTTGTTGGAGGAGCTGACAGCAATTACTGTGGCGTTTGTATTAGCTCCTGCCTTGAAAATATCGCCAACCGCACAATCACTGACAATCAGCACTTCCTCTGCTTGTATGCCTAAGCGTTCATAAACATGTACCGCTGTTTTAGGGTTGACCATGTCTGATGACAGCTGTACGGAGGTGTTGGATGCCCTGCGCACTTCAACCACATCACTGCCAAGAGCCGCTTTGCCGGTTAAATTGGCAGGCAGGCTCGGACTGAATGCCCCCTCACCATCATAACCACGCACAGGGTTATCAAAATTTACCGCGCTGGAGGGGTTTTTGACCAGGTTGTTGATGGTGGCAGAGCCGCCAGTAATGCAACCTTGATAGCCTGCGGCCCGTATTTCATAATTCAGAAAATAATTAGCATGCCGTGCATTCTCCTGTAGGCGCGCCAATCCTGCCTGCATTTGCCAGGTGGATTTATTGCTAAGATAAACAGATCCTGCCGTAGCGACAAGCAGCGCGCCCAACGTCATGGCAATCATGAATTCAATAATGGAGAACCCTTTATTCATAGCTGAACCTCCATCACAAGGCAGGTTAGATCCACTGCAGCATTCCCACTACAATTTATGCCGGTTGCTCCAGTTCGTTCATTATCCCAACGCAGGGTAACAGTGTATCGGTTTCCATTAGCAACTACCGTGCCCTGACCAGATGGGAGAAGCTGGGCATTACTGGTATTCCACTCGAAGGCATCGCGCTGAGCGATCTGTGAGTTAGTGCAAGTGGTACAAGTTGGCGCAGAACCGATGCCGGAAATATTGCTATAATATCCTGATTTAACACCAGAATAATTGGCACGCATCCTGTCGATCATTCCACCTGCTTGCGCAATCGCTATCGAGCGAAGCTGAGCTGAATGATTATCGCGAATCAAGTGCACTTGCAGTGCGGCAATTCCCAGCAACCCCACAGCTAAGACCACCACGCTGATTAGTACTTCCAGTAAGCTAAATCCCTGATGTTGTTTGCGAAATATATTCATTAGAATAAAATCCGTTGCTTATTCTATAAGCATAGCGCATAACCCATCATTTTGTTCTTGTTTTATACTATTTTGTGGGTTTTTGGACAAAAAGATGTACAACGATCATGAGGAAGGAATATGCTGGATTTTAAGCAGAGGATTTAAGCATCAATAGTTGGCAAGAAAAAGCCTGCTCCCGAGAGGACGAGAGCAGTATGGGCGAATTATCGTTTTATCACGGGCATTAATGTTTGTAGCAGCGATTTAAATACCTTCGGTGTTCCTGCAACGATATCACCGTGTTTTAAGTAATCTTCGCCGCCATAAGGATCGCCAACCAAACCACCTGCTTCCTGCACTAACAATGCGCCGGCGGCAATGTCCCAAGGGCGCAGGCCAAACTCCCAAAAACCATCCAGTCGACCACTGGCCACGTAAGCCAGGTCAAGGGCTGCAGACCCCGTTCGTCTAACGCCCGCACATTTTCCAAATAAGGCTTCAAAAGTGGGTAAATAACGCGCTGCCAACGTGGCATTTCGGCAAGGGAATCCGGTGCCTAACATAGCTGCGCTAAGTTGCGCTTGTTTGGATACGCGCAAGCGACGGTCATTCATGCGCGCACCGCGACCGCGACTGGCTGAAAAGCATTCATGGCGCAATGGATCATAGACTACGCCATGCTCAATGCGATTTTTTACTCGTAACGCTATCGATACCGCGTAGAAAGGGAAGCCGTGCAGGTAATTGCTGGTTCCATCCAATGGGTCGATTATCCATACTGATTCTGCGCCTTCATTATGCGTCCCGCTTTCTTCAGCAATGATGCCATGATCCGGGTAGGCTTTATGAATCGCATTAATAATTGCCTGTTCCGCTTTAATATCAACCTCACAAAAATACTCGTCCTGGCTCTTGGCGGTAACTTTAATTCGGTCAATTTGCTCGATATGACGAACAATGATATCGCCGGCTTGACGCGCGGCACTGATGGCAATATTTAAAAGTGGCTGCATGGATTTGCTCGTTATCAACAAAGCTCAATATTCTATCACATTTTGCTTGAATCGATAGAATTCATTTCGTTATTCGTTATACTTGAGCACAAGAGGATTTTTACTATGAAATTTGATTCGATTCGTATTGTATTGGTCGCCACTTCACATCCGGGAAATATAGGCTCAACGGCACGGGCGATGAAAACCATGGGGTTACACAGGCTCTACCTGGTATCACCTAAAGTGTTTCCTGACCCGCGTGCACATGAGATGGCAGCCGGTGCCGACGATATATTGCAACAAGCCGTGGTGATTGATTCACTGCCGGAAGCCATTAAGGATTGCCAATTGGTTCTTGCCACCAGTGCCAGGCCTCGCGACATTGCCTTGCGTGGGTTAACGCCTGCGGCCAATGCCAGCCTTATCAGCGAACAGCCAGATAACACTAACATTGCCATTGTTTTTGGCCGTGAACATGCTGGACTGACCAATGATGAACTGTTGCAGTGTCATTATCACATTAATATTCCCAGCAACCCTGAGTACAGTTCATTAAACCTTGCTCAAGCCGTGCAGATTATCAGTTATGAAATACGGATGAAATTACTGTCACCAGTCGCATTGGTCGAAACAGGACGCGATCGCGAGGCTACGGCTGAAGAAATCGAACAGTTTCATGCCCATTTGCGCGAAGTACTGATTGAGATTGATTTTTTAAAGCCATCCAACCCCAAACGCCTGCTTCAGCGTCTGCGCCGATTATTTGGCCGCACGGCACTGGAGCACATGGAAGTAAATATTTTGCGTGGTATATTAAGCCACATGCAATATGCACTAAATAAAGAGCAAGGAAAATAACAGGAGTTTTAGATGAGTAAGCCGCCTATTTATTTTGATTACATGGCAACCACGCCAGTTGATCCACGGGTGATTGAACATATGATCAACTACTTAGGGCCCGACGGGCACTTTGGTAACCCTGCATCTAAAACCCAT